>BNJV01002757.1_pt1 | contig 58566 bp, 84 predicted proteins | sample 8540591 | NCBI WGS metagenome assembly BNJV01 (sample SAMD00202457, study PRJDB9452) | human saliva metagenome | host: Homo sapiens | reverse complement strand
AGATATATTTATCCGTTCTTTACCCTCATCCCACTCAAATATCATCGTATACCCCCTTATTTAATTATACAATAATGTATTACATTTTACAATACATTTTGTTTTATAAAATACAAAACCTTTAATAAGTCGCAGTATTGCAGGCATTTTCATAAAAAGTTAGATATTAACTTCACGAATTCATGACAAAGAAAAAGGCTAACCGGCTTTGAGCCAATTGCTTTATATCTTTATTCCATTTTGATACTATTATCAATTCAATCTTGCTATATCCGATAATGATATTTCTTCACAAAATTGTAATTATTTGAATTTATTTCAATCCCCATTTTGCTACCAAATTGTATTGATATTTCTCATTTTCACTCCATTCGTTTACAAAAATTATATGATCGTTTTAACTCTCCATTGACATTAACCTCTGATTACTATGCTCCAAAAGCTAAGAATCCCCAAATACATCCTCAACATAAACCCTATACCATCAGAATACTCTTTCATAACTAAAATTAATATTAAGTGAGATATAAACAAAACAATCATGATTACCCATTCCAAAGGCTTCTTTTTATAAAAACCTATATTATTATCCATGCTCATAAACCAAAGGCCCCTGTCAGTAATCTAGCTCTAAGGTCAAATGTGTAATCACCTAATGTAATGGAAAAATACCCGAATCTACAATTTTGCCAGGAAGGATTACTCCTATCAATAACATAAGCAAAGAAAGTATAAGCAGGAAATAGAATACTTTTCTTTTCGTCATTCTAAAATTTTTGAAACATTATTAAAACTGTATTCATCTGTGTTCTTATACGTCATTGGAATTATACTTTTTCATAAACAGCCTCCTTCCCAAAAATGTACCTTTTGTTTATTATTCTCAACTCGAAATTAGCACTTTAAATCAATTTTGTCAAGTAATTATTTATTTTAGTAATATAGCAAATTTGTTACACCACTTTACTAATTTTTACCGTCTTCTTGGGAAGATATTCGATAATAATCACATATATTTTTATAATAGAGAACATAATAATAACATTAAATCTTATTTGAAGCAGCATTTTTCGTACAACGTTTTTAGATATAAAAAGTGGCACAAACCCTGTATATACAAAGTTTAATGCCACTTTATTCTTTTCTAAGTATTGAAAATCGGACTATATATCATTTTTGTAAAAATCATTATTTTTGAACCTATTAGAACCATTTAAGTTCAATTTTTGCGTTCTTCTGCTTCCTTACGGAAAAATACACATCTTAGAAGAAAACTAAAAGTTAACAATTCTATTTAGTTACAATCACCATCTTCTTCTACTTCAACTGAAACAGATAAATTTGTCCTACTTCAAACATACTTACTGCTTTTAAATGAGATATTTTACATACATATTTTTTTCAAAGATAAAAAATCTCTTACCAGTACCTGTAGTTACACTTTCATCTCTTATTTTTTTCTTTTTCCTGTAAGCGCACTATGTCCTCCACGCGCATTTGAAACACTGACATCTCCATTTCCCCAGTAAAATAACCTGTTGCATAATATGTCATATCATAGGCTTTTTGGATCTTTTAGCATTCCAAGTGTATGTACTCTCCTTTGTATACCAGCCTTGTCCATGTCCACCCTTAACATTGTAGTAAAATTTGCTCTTGAATTATCAGGCTTAAAATAAATTTTTCAGTTACACTATAACCTGCTTTCTCTCATATTTTTAATCTTTACTAATTTTCCTAATTGATTGCTAGTATTAGCATATGTAGCTTTAGGTAAAATTAAACTTACCAATAATGTAAATATTAAAAGTAACTATAAATCTAAACTTTCTCATCCTTTTCCTCCATTTTTGTTTTTAATAACATATAAGTTTCAATAACTGCAAATATTACAACAGAAATTATATATGGCATTAATATAAAGATATAGAGCGCCTTCTAGTGATGAAGCATGATCTTTGAACATCGTCTGAAAAATCAATGTTGCAAAAACACCAAATTCAACACACCAAATACTTCCCAGGCTTATCTCATAATACCTTCTATATCTATACATAGAATACAACATACAAATCACAATTATCATAAACGTAGCAGTATTATACATATACACAAAATCGTGAATGTTGTTGTTCGCAGTAAAGTTCATATACCAAGGAAAAACAATATATAAACCCATCTGAATTATAACGGCATTTAACAAAGCAATAATGAACAAAGTTCTTTTATTACTTTTCTTTTGGAGATACTTCAAAAATTCAATAAATCTAATATCTGATGAAATCATATAGTATATTGCTGTAAGTACAACCGGCAAAATACAAATTGAAATCATAGGTACATTATTTCCCGGATATATGCTATACAGAGACAATATAAGTATCATAAATAATACAAATAAGCCCAAAATTCTTCCAATAAATTTTTCCTTTTAACTATCAAATATTTTTAGCTATTACTATTTTCACTCTGTGATTTTTCTTAGCATATCAAGGATAGTTACACTAGCAACACCATGACCTTCTTTGGCCCTGCCCTATTAGTTCAAGCATTTTCACTCTGTCGTTATCTATTGGATGCCAACAGATTTTATTTTTGAAAGTATAAAGTTCTTTTTCTGGTTATATTTTTCATATAAACCCTCAACTCTCTGTAAAGTACTTATTTATAGTAGAAATTTAAGTGTCTCCGTTCTTATACCTCATTGGATTTATACTTTTCATAGATAGTCTCCTTCCCAAAAAGTTACCTTATATAACTTTTTATCTTGATATTATACTTCAATGTATTTACTGAGTTATTATCTATAATAACCTCATAGCTGCTTCCATCCTGAGCTTTGACATTTAATGTAGCTTCTTTTTCAAATCTGTTTTTATAAATTAAATTGCCATTTTTCTTTTATAATTATTTCATAATCTATATTGCCTTTTGATGACATATTACTCATTTTTACTGTAAACCCATCATGATTGGCACTTGTCCCATGATGATCATGTCAAATTTATATTTTTTTGTGGCTTAATTCTTCTAAAGTCTCTTTTCCGTTTATATCAACAATATATGGAACTATTTCCTCCTGATTTTCCACTAATTCTATATATTCTTTTTCAATGATTTCCTCTACCCTATTATCTTTGTTTATAGGAGTGTAGGAAGACTCTACATTGCTACTACCTGATTTGTTTCAATTGCCCTGACTTCTACAAATGATGTCATTGATGCTCCAACAGCTACTGTAAAAGCAACTATTCCCAATACTGTTCTTCTCCATTTTTCATAACTATTATCCTTTCTTTTTGTAGGGTGCAGTTTTTAATACAAATCTGCTGTTTTCATTTCGTTCGGTCAGCTTCAACATTTGCCATAGCAATACTCTTTTCTGTGTTCTCTGGTATCACCAGCCCTTTTTATAACCAGTTTGTCACCAGTATTTCAATATCATCTTCAATGTATTTTGCAGCTCCTAATATAAATGGGTTATACCAATTTATACACATAATCAAATTTTTCAAATGGCTGAAAGCTATGTCAAAATTTTTTTAATATGTGTCAGCTCGTGGATAAGCACATACTTTAACAGTTCATCATCTTCAAATATATAACTTTTGCAGCACTATCTTAGGGTGAATTATCCATAAGTAACCGGACTTGCTATTTTATCATTTATGAAAATATCTACTTTCCTTCTTAGATTAAATAAGCTTAAATACTCATCCGCTTTTGCTGCCTCTTTTCGATTATTACAGAGTCTCTCATTGTCCTGTTTCTTTTTATTATCTGTACTGCTACATATATAAGAACCAGTCGGTAACAAACATCTGGTTAATTGGAGATAATATATAACCTGCTTCTTTTTCAATTTTCTTTATGTGTCCGCTTATAACAGACATTGAGCGTAATATATCCTGCAGCCATCCACACTTTCCAAAATCTGTAACTGTGATTAAAAATTGAGCGTGGAAACAGCAGGTACACAAAATATCATCCATAAGATAATATTTGCCCATCTAATGCTTTTTTTATGTTAAGCATTTTTCCTTATAAAAAATATAATTGCAAGTATGAAAAAATACTCTTTATACTCCTGTTTAAGGCCGTAGGCAGAATCAAATTAACCATATTATTCCTCTTCATCAAAACTGTCGATTAATTTTCATTTCTTCCAGTTCTTTTTACTAACTTTTTTTCTCACTGAAAAATGCCTGACAGACATTTATAATCGAGCCTTTAAATAATCTATCTATCACTTCCTGCTGCTGCTTTCTAAGTGCGTCCTCTCTTGAAATTAGTGGTTTTATGGTGTACTCTGGATACCTCCTTGTTATTGCCCCCTTTTCAAAGCAGCCTTCCAAAAATGTGTAGCAGGAAGTCTTACCGAAGCTCATATTGTTCATTTAATAACTTAGATAATTCTAATGCCTGAATCTCTCCGTTTTCATCCAGACATTCTCCTTCACAACAATTCCATTACTGTAAGTTCTCCGTTTGAAAAATCCATTTTATCACCTCACTATTTTTCTTAAATATAATAGTCTCGTATCGATTACTATTCTCACTTTGAGAATAACACTTTAAAATAATTTTGTCAAGTAATTATTTATTTTTTATTAATATAGCAAATTTGTTATACTACTTCACTAATTTTACAGTCTTCTTGAGAAGATGCTTGATAATTACCTATTACATTTTACAATACATATTGTATTTTTTTACTTATTTGCATCCTCCAACATTTATTTCAACTTTACTCGATAAAAAGAGATACCCCTAGAGGTATCTCACATCACATTCTTAGTTTCCATCATCTTTTAATATTGTCATTTTTAGAGTCCTTCAGATGGCAGTACATCTTGCCGTCTTCCATATAGGTTTCAAACTTGCCTACGACTTCTATATCTGTATTGTCCTCGGGACGAAGGTTCCTCTGCTTTTAGCTTATCCTTTGTAGCAAACTCTATACCTTGACTACAGCACCCCGCCGCATCTGAGATAAAACAATAGTTGTAATACTCTTTTCTAGGCTCATAATAAGCAGACAGATACTGCCCCTTCATCTTAATCATCTTTCCTTCAAACTGGTCAGGATCAGTCATCATAAGATAAACCGTAGCATATATCATGTCACTTCCCATTGTTGTAAGGTCGTAGTCAATTCCATCAACAGGCTTCTGCTCTCTGGCTTCTTTTAGCTTCGCCTCAAAATCAGAGGTTGCCCCTAAGACCTGACCATTTTGGGTTACTATCTGACTTCCTGTACTCGAACCGGAAGAAACAGAGCCGCCTGTTCCAGACTTTTCTTCATCCTCAAGCTTCTTAACCTGGTCATCTATTTCCTTATTTATCTGGTTACTTATAGCCTTTTCCACAACATTTTGCTTCTGCACCTTTGTTCCCGCCTGATTGTTGCCACAGGCTGTCACCATAATAACTGTGCTAAGGGCAAGCAGTGTTAACATTTTCTTTTTCATAAATAAAAGCCTCCTCAGCTAATTAAAGCATACTTTTGTGTTTAAAAAGTGTGCAAATCAACCTTTTATCTTCCCTATTATAACGCAGATGAAAAAAACGCCACCATATCTGCAGCCACAATGGTTGAGCCTACAGGTGTGGATGCTAAAATCGAAACAAGCATTCCTATAACCGCACAAACCACAGATAAGGATGCTGAAAATATAACCACTCCCTTGAAGTTCTTTATAAGCCTCATCGCAGAGAGCGCAGGGAAGATAATAAGTGCGGATATAAGAAGTGAGCCTACAAGGTTCATTCCAAGCACTATAATCACAGCTATAATTATAGCTATAAGAAGATTATACCTGTCTGTCTTTACGCCTGTTGCCTTTGAGAAATTCTCATCAAAGGTCACTGCAAAGAGTCTGTTGTAAAATAACACAAAGAAGACCATTACAAGTATGGAAAATACTATACAGATAAGAACTTCTTCCTTACTGAGTGTAAGTATAGAGGTTGAGCCAAACAAGGTTGTACAGACATCTCCTGACACATTACCCTTTGTGTTAAATATATTCATAAGCTATGTATCCTATTGCAAGGGCTCCTACACTAAGCATAGCTATAACCGCATCTCCCTTTATAGAGCTGTTCTGCCCTGTCTTTAGGAGGAAGATAGCTGTAATTATTGTGACAGGCAGGATGATAATCATTTTATCCGTAAGCCCTATGACACTTGCTACAGCCATAGCACCAAAGGCTACGTGTGAAAGCCCATCCCCTATGTATGAAAACCTTTTAAGAACCAAGGTTACGCCAAGCAGTGAGGAACACAGTGCTATAAGCACTCCTACTATAAATGCATAGATTACAAATGGAGTGAAGATAATACTGAAATTTTTTTCTAAAAATTTCTGCCATAATTTCTCCTTCTATGCTCCGAGACTTTCTCTGGCATCGCTTTTTAGATAATCCTTCTTACTTCCAAAGAAAAGCTGTCCACGGCTTCCTATGTGAAGAACGTTTCCTGCCTCATTCTCTATTGCTGCCAAGTCGTGTGAAACCATAATTATGGTCACTCCTGATTTATTTAAATCACTTATAAGTCCGTAAAAACTCCGCTGTCACCTTTGGATCGAGCCTGCTCACAGGCTCATCAAGCAGAAGCAGCTTATCTGTCGCACACAGTGCCCTTGCAAGGAGTACCCTCTGCTGTTGTCCACCCGAAAAGATTGCGGTAGCATTTTTCTTAAGATCCATATATGAAGCCTGTCAAGATTTTCCTCAGCCCTTAGCTTGTCTTCTTTTCTGTAAAATACTCTGCTGCCTATCCTTGAAAGATTGCCCGATAACACAATTTCCCAGACAGATGCAGGGAAGTCCTTTTGTGCAAGGCTTTGCTGCGGAAGATAGCCTATCTCATAGGGAAGGAGTCCATCACCATATATGATTTCTCCTGATACAGGCTTCATCAGCCTCAAAAGAGTCTTCATAAGGGTAGATTTACCTGCCCCGTTTTCCCCTATTACATATAAATAATCACCCTTCTCAACCGTAAAATTGATGCCTGTGGCTACAAGCTGATCCTTATAGCCCAGTTCAAGATTTTTACAAGTGATAAATGCCATTTTATTTCTCCAAATCTATAATATGATGTGGGTGTCAAACAATTTTGACACCCACCTTAAAACTATACACTATACTTTGTAATAACAGCAAGCCTAAGCAGCGTCTTCTTACTACTTAAGTGCTGACGCAAGAGCCTTTAAGTTACTCTCCATAATGGAAAGATAGGTCGCACCATTTGCTATATCTTCATTGGTAATGGACTGCATTGAGTTAAGTACAACTATATTCTGGTTTTTATCCTTAGTAGTCTCAACTATCTTCTTTTGCTATCTTCTGGTCAGAATTCTCTATAACAAGAACACTTTTTAGCTTAAGATCGTCTGTCTTTTTTGCAAGGAAGGCTACTGTCTCAAAGCTTGCCTCAGTCTCTGCACTACAACCTACAAAGGCTGCATAGTACTTGAGTCCATAATCATCCACAAGATAACGGAATGGGAATCTGTCTCCAAAAAGAACCGTCTTTACCTTAGCCTTTTTAATGGTTTGCAAGATATCTTGAATCAAGATCTCCAAGCTTGGCTGTGTAATCAGCTGCTGTACCTGCATAATAATCCTTGTTCTCAGGATCTATAGTCTGAAGCTTCTCGGCAAGAGTATTTACAAGAGCTGTGGCGTTTCTCAGTGAAAGCCATACATGCTCGTCATACTCTGTCTCTTCTTCATGATGATGATCGTGGTCTGCATCTTCGTGATCGTGGTCTTTGTCTTTATCCTCGTGATCATGGTCTGCATCTTCGTGATCATGGTCGTGCTCATCCTCTTCCTGCATACCTTCCACTACTTCTTCAGGCTTTACATTTTTACCGAGGGTTTCAAGAAGATTTACCACCTGCATCTTATCGTTTTTACTCTCTTTAAGCGCATCATCAACCCAGCCGTCAGACTCACCGCCTACATACACAAAGAGGTCACAGTTTGCAATCTTTGCAATATCCTCAGCAGTAGGCTGGTAGCTGTGAAGATCAACACCCTTATCTAAGAGGTAGGTAATCTCGTAGTTATCCTTCTTATCTCCAACTAACTGTCTAATCCAGTCATACTCTGGGAAAATGGTGCACACTACACTGAACTTCTTATTGGCATCATCAGTCTTAGCCTCACTTTTTGGTACTTGCTGTACTTGAAACAGCACTGCTTGTAGCAGATGTTACTGACTTTGTACTTGATTTAGTCTCAGTTCCTGTCTTAGAACAGCCTGCAAATATTCCGCATACTGCTACAGCCAAAGCTGTAAGCATAATAACTCTTTTCTTCATATCTTCTCCTTTATAACTTTACATAAAGATTTTTGCAACTCAGTCGCAATATTACAAAGGATAAAATACTACTCTTTTGTATATTTGTCAAGAGAAATTTTGCAAGTTATTTGCAAAATTTGTTGTATATTATATATAGCAGAACTGACAGCTATATTTAGCTACCAGTCCTTGTTAAAGCTATCATAAGAACTCTTGTCTTATGTTTTATTCTTCTTCATTGGCTTCATAAAAATATCATTATAGTTTTACAATTCCTACAAACATAGGCAAGTGGATTTTTTTCTTAGGAGCAAACAGAGGAAAATAAAAATGGCGGAACTCTAATAGCTCCTTGCTTATCAAAAAGACCTTTTCATATAGGTAGCAGGAATCTTTTTCCTTTTGGCACGAAAAACTTCTAGCACCATAGAATGTACCTTCTTCCAGTTCTCCTCCACAATATTTACACTGTTTATCATTCATAATTAATAATAACCTCCTCCCCTGTATATGGATAGTTCCAAAAATCTAAGAACCATTGATATGCTGCTATGTCATCATTCCAAGGAAGATATCTCCCAGCCTTCACTAGCGTTATTTTACATCAGCCACTCAGCTATGGTATCGGCACACACCCCTGTTGCATACTTGTCCTGATAAGCATAGTCAGGTGTATCCACCCAGGCTGTACCGGCTATGTCTATATGAAGCCAAGGCTTCTTCTCTGCAAAGCTTCTGATAAAAAGCCCCGCTGTAATGGTTCCACAGAACTTTCCACCAAGGTTCTTGATGTCAGCTATGTCACTTTCAAGCATCTTCTCATGCTCTCTGCCAAAAGGTATACGGGCATGCTTCTCTCCCGTTTTAAGAGAAGCCCTGTAAAACTCCTCCCACATCTCATCAGAGTCCGTTACCACTCCTCCTATGGTAAAGCCATACATTCCTACTACAGCACCTGTAAGGGTTGCAATATCAAGCACCCTTGTAGCCTTTTCATTTCTTACGGCATAGGTGACTGCATCTGCAAGGATGAGCCTGCCCTCGGCATCTGTATCGCAGACTTCTATCGTTCTACCGCTGTAGGATGTAAGCACATCTCCGTCCACATAGCTGTCAGGGGCAATCTTGTTCTCGGCTGTTGGCACAATGGCAGTTACATTCACCTTAGCCTTCAGCTTTGCAAGGATGGCTATCGCACCCACAACTACCGCAGCACCGCCGTTATCTCCCCTTATGCCTGCCATAAACTGCGAAGGTTTCAGGCGGTATCCACCTGTATCTACAGTTATTCCCTTGCCGACTATAGCGGTATTTTCCTTAGACTTAGTATTACCCCTGTATCTAAGCACTACAAGGTAAGGAGGGAAGGCACTGCTTCCCCCTACCCCAAGGATTCCGCCCATTTTAAGCTTACTAAGCTCTTCTTCATCCAATATCTCAGTTTCTATGGCTGTATCCTTTACAAACTCGGATATTTCCTCTGTAAATTCCTTTGGATGAAGATAGTTTGACGGAGCATTTACCATGTCCCTAGCAAATATAATGCTATCGCTGATTATCTCTGCCTTCTTTAGAAGAGGGCTTATGTCGAGGTTTGTGCCCTGCTATTCCTACCTTGGTCTCTTCTATCTTTGCATCGCTCTTGTAGCTTCTTTTTGCCTTAATAGAGAGATAAATCCCTTTCGCAAAGCTTACAAAGCTGTCCTTATTAAGCTTTAAGTTTTCTATATTGAAACTGTATTCACTTATCTCATATTTTTAAGTTCCTTGCAGGCCTTTGCAGAGATTTCCATAGAGGTGGAAGGCTCTTTTACATTTCTTTCTTACCAAGACCAACAAACAGGACTTTCTTATCCTTTTCAAGCGGCAACAAGAGCGTATCAAGATATTCTGCCTTAAAAGACAGTGCCACCCTCTCTTCATAAGGATAGCCCTTCTCCCCCTTTTACAAAAATAACCTCTGTATTTCCTACATTTCCCTAAGACTACGCTCATCTATTCCTCCTTAGAAATATCTCAACCACAGTATCTATCTCATCAGGAAGAGGATAGCAGTCTGCAGCAGTAGGTGAAAAGAAGAAGAATGAATGCTCTGAGAACTCCTTTAAGTTCCAGTAAAAGGTTTCATCTATAACGGAATTGTCCTTTACAAGGCGCATCTTCTCTATCTTTCCAGCCAAGTTAGGCAGGCAGATTGCTCCTGCCTGTTCTTCCATTACATGGGCATAAAGAATGTTACCATTTCTTGTAAATCTTCCCCATTCAGGCTTTGGAAGCTCTGCATACCCACAGTCATAGATACTTCTTCCGTTTTGCTTCATCCACCTGCCTACTTCTTCAAGTATGACCACGGATTCTACCGGAATCTCACCCTTTGCATTAGGTCCCACATTTAAGAGGAGGTTTCCTCCCTTACTTACACATTCAACAAGCATTCTTATAACCATCTTAGCTGATTTATAATGCTTGTCATAGGAGCAGTAACCCCAGTGGTTGTTAAGGGTTATGCAGGCTTCCCATGGAAGAGGGTTCCCTGCCACGTCTCTGATTCCTTCAGGTGGTATCATCTGCTCAGGAGAAGCAAAATCGCCTGAGTATGTAGTAGGCTCAAGAGTTCTGATTGAGCCTGCATCTTCAGCACTACCCTCAAGACGGTTGTCGATTATGATGTGTGGCTGGATGGAGCGAACCATTTCCATAAGTTCTTTCGCCTTCCACTTGTCACATTTCATATCTCCATAAGAGAAATCAAACCACATAAGGTCTAAGTGACCGTAGTTGGTAAGAAGCTCTTTTATCTGCCCAAACATATACTCAAGATAGCGGTCAAAGTTTCTGTTTTCATTACTGCATTTTTCATTATTCCTCATAGGGTGGTGCATATCTCCGTAATGAGGGGAAGTCCTCGTGTCTCCAGTCAATTATTGAATAATAGAGTCCCTACCTTTATTCCCTCTGCTCTAAAAGCCTCTAAAAACTCCCTTACAAGATCCCTTTTACAAGGTGCTTTCACAGAATTAAAATCTGTAAGCTTAGTATCATATAGACAGAAGCCATCGTGATGCTTTGCAGTGAGGACTGCATATTTCATTCCGGCTTCTTTGGCAAGTCTTGCCCATTCTTTAGGGTTGTAGTTTTCAGCATAAAACTCATCAAAATAAGGCTCATACTCTTCTTTAGGGTATTTCGTATACGCTTCTAACCCACTCACCTCTGGCAGGAATAGCATATAATCCCCAGTGGATAAACATTTCCAAATCTTGCACTGTTGTACCACTTTGTACGCTCTGTTCTATCTTTAATGACCTGATTCATGATTCTCCTCCTCTAAATATCCGCATATTTTAAGTAACATATCTGCTGTTCCCACATTGTAGCCTGCAGTTCCGTAAACTCCCTTTCCTTCCTTATCCACTACACAGATAAGAGGGTAGAGTCACGGTTCAAGGTAGAGCTCTCTGGCAAGCTTTCCTGCCTCTGTATCAAAGCTTTCAAAAAGGATATCCCTGTTGCTAAGCTCTTCTGCAATCCTTTTTATATTGGCATCATCAAGCTCATCTTTTAGACTTAACCACTAGGTGTAGCTTAGTTTTAAGCTTATTAAACAACTCCTTCTTATCGTGAAGCTCATTTAAGATATGCTCGTAGGCTCCGCCTTTGCAGAGAGCCAGATGAAGATACCGTTCTTATCTTTTGTGAGTTCACCAATCGAAGTCTTTTCTTTCTTTTCAGTTTCAAATTCTATGTTTCTAATAGGATAGTCAGAAAAGCATATCGCTTATTCCTGCCTCGTAAAAGGCTACGGACAGCTTGGTACTCTCACCTTCTTTTACTTCTGCAAGCACTGACTTTTGCAAATATATTGCCGTTAGGAAGCCTGTTGCTTGTTATAAGCCTATAGGTTCCCGCATTTTAACTTAAGTACACCTCCATCCTTCTTTATGTCTTCCATATCCAGATAAAGTGGCTTAAACTCTCCTTCAGAGTAGACTAAGATACTGAAATTATCATAATAACTCCAGTTTACACCTGCTTCAAAGTCAAGCTTGAGGCTTCCTTAGGGCTTTCCTTTTTCTCTTCAATGGCAGTGAAGCCATCATCCAGGTACACTTCCATCCTCCTGTCATTAGGATTCAGCCTTGATGGTACACCAAGGCTTCTAAGAAGCTGTATGAAAATCACCCTCTTTGATTTTTCACTTGCATAACCTATGCTAAAGGCACCTAAAGCAGAGCTTATAAGGCTGCTATACTCAAGTTCAGGCTTTTCTTTAAGTTTTTCATCAACTTCATTAAACAAAGCCCTAATCTCATCTAAGTTTGATACCTTCTCATCCTTAAACTTCTCTGACAAGAACTTCCTGTAAGGAACTATCTTTTCTAAATCCACCCTTGGAGAAAGTATGTATTGGTAAAAATCTCTTCAGGATATTTTGTCATATAGCTTTTCATCAGTATAGAGGCAGTGTTCAAACAGGGTATCAGCATCAGTGTCCTGATAATCCTTTTGAGGAAGGCTGTCAATCAGTCCTACCTTCCACTTGTCAGGAATTTCCCTCTTTTCTGATATAAACTTCTCCAGCTCTCTCTGATTTTCACAGGATTTAAGAAGGGCAAAGCTAAGAATCTCCTCGTCCTTTCCCTTAAAACCTCTTGATGGTCCTTTCAGCCGCTTCACTGTCAAACAAGCTTGCTTCCTTATAAGCTCTTTTTCTCAGCCTCTTCCTTTTTCCTTTTATCACTTGCTTCAGACTTTGCTTTATTTTCAGCCTTTCCACTGTTTACAAGGCTTGGTGCCCTCATAATAAATGAACCTTCCGTCTTCTTATAGCCATCAGGACTTAGCACCAATGTTATCTGTATATCCTCTGCAGTATCCACTAAGACTTCACCGTAGTTTCCATCTTCGAAGGCAGAGATTAAAAGGCTTCCTCTACCTGTCTTAAGTCTTGTTACACCTTCTTTATCAGTACAGGTTACAGCTATTTCCCCCGGCATACTGTAGTTAATTACCTTAAAATACACCTTGATGCCAGAAAACGGCTCTCCCGCCTCATTTATAACCTTTACAAAGATTTCTCTGGTTGGAGCATAGGTGCTAAGGGCATTTACAGCTACAGGTATACCCACGCCCTCATTCACATCCTTTTCAAGCTCAGGATTGTAGCATCTTGCGTGAACCATCATGGCTCTTTTAGAAGCATTTAAGAACCAGCCCTGATTTAACTCATCCTCAGGCTCACAGGCTCCGAGAAAGTACCATTTCCCGTCACACCATACCTCTACCCAGGCATGGTTATCATCACAATGAGACCAAAGAGGCACATAGACCTGTCTTGCAGGTATGCCCACACTTCTAAAGACTGAAACTCCAAAGGTGGACTCCTCTCCACATCTTCCATAAGTGTTGTTGTAGACCGTCAATGGATTCGCTGTTCTTCCGTCTGTGGACCTGTAGGTTACCTTTGATGAGCACCAGTAATTTATGTCGATTACAGCCTCCTTCATAGTCTTGCCTTTTGATAAGAGACTTCACCCTGTCATAGAAGATTTTTCTGTTCTCAACTATATCCTCATTATTTATCCTTGCTCCAAGTACATATTCGGCAAACATTTCTTCATTTGCCGCTCCCTTAAACTCTCCCTCATTAAAGAGAAGGCTCCATGTCTTGCAAAATCAAGGAAGGTCTCTATCTTGTAGTCACCTATGTCACTAAGAGGCATCGTAGGCATACAGATAATATAAAGGGCTTCCATTACATCAGCCTCTTCAGTTTCTTTTAAGCTATAAAGCTCATTCTTTAACACATTAAGACCTAATTCATTTATTCTTTGATTAAGCCTTTTCTTCTATTCTTTTGTTAAACTCTTTTGAAAACATACTTCCTCCTGTTTCAAAATTCCTATAATTCCTTTAACACCTTTACAGCCTTAGCTATCTCTTCGGCAGAAGTCTCCCAGATATCATATATTCATAGAAGGCAGTCCCATACTTACCTCTTCTCTTCTGTAAAGTCATCCTGCTGTCTATTACCCTCTTTTCCTGACATATGATAGTTGGTTCCTCCCGTCATCTCATATACCTTTTTAATGGCATCAGCACTGACACCAGCTCCTATAAGTATGTTTATGTCTTTACCCGCCCTCTCTATAAGCTCCTTTTATGAGCAGGGCTTCCATCTACGCAGTTTCCTTTCTGTCCTGAAGTAAGGATGGTGTCAATCCCAAGCTCTTTAGCTTTACTTAGTGCCGCAAATGGCTCCCTACACATGTCAAAGGCTCTATGAAGCACGACCTGTAGCCTTCCCTGCTGCCTCTATGAACTTCTTAAGAGCTCTTTCGTCCAAGTCTCCTCAGGTGTCAAAGCTCCAACCACAACCCCATCAGCTCCTTCATCCGCAAAAGGCTTTTATGGAATCGCACATTTCTTCTATCTCATCATCATTATAGCAGAAATCTCCGAATCTGTTTCTTATAAGTACATGAATTGGGCAGGTTAGTATGTTTCCTAACCTGCCTGAATAATATTAAGCTTGGAGTAGTTCCGCCTATTACAAGATTGGCACAAAAGCTCGAACCTGTTTGCACCGCCCTTTTCACCGTTTATTGCTGATGCGAGCCTGTCTACGCAACATTCAATATATAATTTTCCATACTTATCCTTTCACTGCTCCAACCATTACACCCTTAACAAGATGCTTCTGAATCAAAGGGTAAAGAAGCATAACAGGGAGAGATGCTACTACTATTGTAGAATATTTAAGAAGCTCTGACATTCCCTGAAGCTTTGCTACAGCCGAAGCATTACCCACCTTAGTCAAATCCACCTTGTTCTGAATGAGGATTTCCTTCATAACTATGGTTAGAGGCTGAAGACCTTCTTTGTAGAGATAAAGCATTGCGTTAAAATAATCATTCCATTTTGCAACTCCGTAGTAGAGTACAAGAACTGCAATTATAGGCTTGCTAAGAGGTACGATTACCTTCATCATATACTTAAAAGGTGTACATCCATCCATCTGAGATGCCTCGTACAGCTCGTCAGGAATGGAATTTACTATGTAGGTCCTGCAGATTATCATATTGTGAGGTGAGACATAGCTGTAGGTATTATCATAGCCCACCTTGTATCCATAATGTGGAGGCTCTTTACAAGGATGTAAGATGGCACTATACCACCGCTAAAGTACATTGTAAAGATGAAGAACATAGCCACCGCTCCTCTTGCCCTAAACTCCTTTCTGGAGAGTGGGTAGGCACAAGTATTGTCATTATTATATTAATAGCAGTTCCCGCAACCAGATAAAAGATAGAGTTCGCAAAATCCCGAAAGTATCTTTGCATTCTGAAATACCGCCTCATATCCTCTTAAGGTAGGCTCTACAGGAAGCAAGAGAACTCTTCCGCTAATAACTGCCTGAGGGCTGGAAAATGAGGCTGAAATCACATAGATAATCGGATAAAGCACTATCAAAAATATCGCTGTAAGCACTACATAGTTGGCAACTGTAAATGTCTTGTCACCTATACTCATCTATCTGAATTTTGTATTTTCCATTATATCACCTCTTTACCATAAACTATTCTCTGTAATCTTCTTGCATACCCTATTGACTATTACAAGAAGTACAAATGATACAACTGACTGGAAGAGTCCGGCAGCTGTAGAAAATCCGATATTGGAGTTAACTACACCCACCTTGTACACAAAGGTTGATATAACCTCAGATACTGAAGCATTTAGAGAGTTTTGCATAAGGAAGACCTTGTCAAGACCTATACTCACTATGCTTGCACAGTTAAATATCAGCATGATTATAATAGTTGGCAGGATTGCAGGAATATCTACGTGCAGTATTCTCTTAACTCTGTTCGCCCCGTCAACTATAGCAGCTTCCTGTAGTTCTTTACTTACTCCCGAAAAGCGCTGCAAGGTAAATGATAGAAGCATAGCCCGCAGACTGCCATACACCACTCCATACATAGAGATGCCTGAATATCTTAGGGTCGCCAAAGAAATTTATCGGAGAAAATCCTAACTTCTGTATGAATACATTGATAATACCGCTTCTAAGGTCCATCATCTGCATCATCATACCTACAAGTACAACTATGGATATGAAGTATGGTGCATAAGTAACCATCTGCACAGCCTTCTTGTATCTCTTTGCTCTCATTTCATTGATTCCTATCGCAAGCAGGATAGGTACAGGGAATGAAGCTAAAAATGAATATATACCGAGAATCAAGGTGTTCTTGATAACCAAAACACTACTTGTTGAAGTCAGGAATTGTTTAAAATATCTGAGTCCCACCCATTCGCTTCCAAATATACCCTTCCTGATGGAAAAGTCCTGAAATGCAAGGACTATACCCGCCATAGGGATATAGGCAAATATTATCGCGTAAATGATTGGAACGGCTATAATAACCCAAAACTGCCAGTTTGCAGACTTAATCTTGATTACTTTTTACTAATCGTAGCACTATTTTTGCCATTGCTGCATAATTCCTTTCTTACCTCTTAATCACTTCCTGTCCTCACATAAGTCACTTAAATGTCTGGAAGCTGTCCAAAGTGTGGACAGCTTCCTTAATCTCATCTGCCTAATTTCAGGCAAAAACACTATTTAGTCTGTCTGTCATACGCTGTCTGAGTATGTCTTTAGGATTTCTTCAATTCCTGCCTTATTAACAGCGTCCTTGTAGCTATCCCACTCAGCGTCTATATCCTTGGTTCCTGTTATAAATGCAACAGAGTTTTCTTCAATAATCTTCTCAAGCTCAACTGCCATTGTAGATACCGCTGTACTCTCCTCATCTGTGAGCTTAAGCTCTGAGAGTTAAGGAGCTTTTGTATTGTTGGCGTATGGCTCGTAAAGGTTCTTTGATGTATCAAACAAGAGCTTCTCAAGTCCAGCAGGTGAATAAGGGTCTACATTTGGATCAACTGCCTGTCCAAGACGGTATGAAGCAGGAGCAACTCTAAGCCCTACATCCTGCCAGTCGTGGTTCTGAGGGGTCTGAGGAGTAGAGGTTAAGTACTTCATAAAGTGCAGGCTCTCCATTTAAGCCAACCTTTCCCTTAGGGTTAAGCACCCAGTCTTTTTCCTTCTTCAGCTCCATACTGTAGAACAAAGGTCTCCTGTCGGACTATTATAGAAAGAGTCTACCCAGCGCAGAGCTGCTTCTACATTCTTACACTTATCTGTTACACAAAAACCGCCTGAGTTAAAGCCTGAGTTGTGGATGGTCCAAGCTATCCGGGTTCCATCAGGTCCCTTAATAGGGGCTACAGGTACGTAGTTTCTATAAAGCTCGTTGTTGCTTTCAGGGGTCTATAACGTCTGAGTTAACACCTGCTGTAAAGAAAAGGATAGGTGCATCTGCCTGATTGGCAAGAGTTCTAAGCTGTTCACTTGTCTGAGTGAAGTTACCGTCATAGATAGCTCCCATCTTATACAGCTCGTTCATATACTTAAGGCCGGCCTTATAAGCATCTGTAATAGCTACAGTTTCAACCTTCTTAGTCTCATCATTAAGAACTACATAGTCTCTTGCGCTAAGGGTTGCGGACTTACTTGGTACAAAGGTAAATGAACCCATAAGCCAGTCCTGCATACGGGTGTGCCAGCCCTGAGCCGCACCTGCAACTGCAATTCCACCCTTCTTATATTCTAAGAACTTCTTACATACATTCTTAAATTCTTCTGTAGTAGTAGGTATCTCAACTCCCATTTCCTTGAGGTATTTCTGATTTACCCACATTCTTCTTGCATACTGGCAGTGGTAGCAGTCATTTACTCCACCTAAGGAATATATCTTGCCGTCTGCTTCCTTTGTCTTGTTTATATCATAGTTAGCAACTATCTTAAGATAGTTAGGTACATTCTTTTCAGTAAGGTAGTCATCAAGAGGGATAATAACTCCTTCCTTAACGCCGTACTTAGCAAGGTTAGGTGCACCTCCAAGTATAACGTCAGGATAGTCGCCTGACTGTAGAGGAGATTAAGCTTTTCCTCATACTCATCTCTTCCTGCTGTCACAAAGTTAATATGAATTCCAGTCTTTTCCTCCAAGAACTTTGTAAAGTCATTGGTAGCAAAAATCCTGTACATTAAAGCATGCTCATAGTAAATACGGAAAGTTCAAGCTTACCCTCTTTCACTACAGGATAAGTACCTCCATCGTTAAGCACTACTCCTGATGCACTTCCTGCCGTGCTTCCCGAAGCCTTTCCTGTGCTTCCTGATTTACCTGAGTCGCTCTGTGTTCCACAGCCTGCAAGTGCTCCTACTGTAAGAACTGTGGTAAGTCCCAGAGCCAAAAACTCTTTAAGCCCCTTTTTTCATTCTTCTTCCTCCTTTAATGTGAATGACATATTTTCCAAATCCATTTGCAGCTTAACATTTCTGCACATTTTTCGCTGGAAATAACCAGCATCATTTTTATGCGGAAAGTTATACTCACAAATTTATATGGGTTTAATATGTTGTGTCTTGATTATACTTAAAATAATAAAAAATCAACATCTTGACAAGGTATTTTGGGTGATTTTTTTGGACATAAACACTAAGATTGGTCATTTGTTCATTTTTGTTTATTTGTGAAATAAGTAACAAGTAAACAGTTTGAAATATTATCTGTTTAAGATGAATCCTGCTTTGCAGAATTCAAAGCCTGACGGTAAGCACATAATGGACACTTAAATATTTCCTGCAACGTTATCCCTCTGAATGTTTTTAACAGAAAATTTAATTTCTGTTAAAAAAATCCCTCTGCAAGCTGCCCTGCAAAAGGATTTGTCATTATATTTATTCTATTTTGCCATCTTTTCTCTGTATTTTTCCTGTAGTCTATGTAGAAGTCCTTATAAGCCTTGGTGATGAAGTTATACTCCCTCATCTGCTCCAGTATTCTGTTAAAGTCATCAAACCTTATATCGGCTCTCGCAAGACTGCTTAAAAAGCCCTGTGATGATATTCTTGTACTCATTGGAAGTTATAGCTCCGTCTCTCCATAGAATATTGGCCTTGTATGCGTTCTTAAAAGTCCTCACCATAGCGCATATCCTCAGTCACGTCATCCTTTATCTCAAAGTCTGCTCCTGTGATATCAAACACATTCTTAGCTGAGGTATTAGTAAAAATACATCCTTCCCAAGCCTGTAGAGGTTCTTATAGAATGCAGTTCCTGTGTCCGTTCTTTTCTGGTAGTAATCAGGTAAAAAGGTGCAAAGGCAATGGCTACAACGCTCACCCCTTAAACTTCTTATATTCAGCATCAGGATTGGCCTTTACCCCAACTTCATAATGAAGCTTAAGGTTGTATTCAAGCGGGTAATCAAGCTTAAGAGGCTCTCCGTCTCCAAGAATGAGGAAGTAATACTTCTTCTTGTCAGCCCAGATATAAGCAGGGGCTTCCTAAGTCCCAACGATTCACAAGAGTCAATGATTATCTCTCTGTGGTCTTTTTGCCTTATACTTTTTAAGACATATTTTATCTCTTCGCTGCTTATCCTATACCCTGCATTCTCACCGGTTCCCTCTTCTGCCTTACCAAGTGCCTTTTCTACCTCGCTCTGAGGCTCATTTTTAAGGCGTTTTTCTTCTTCCTTCCTTGCCTTTTCCTCAGCCTTTTCTTTTTCCTTTTCGAGCTTCTTTGTCTTTTTTTCCTGCAAATACCTTTCCTTACTGCCCTGTTCTTTCAGGTCATTTGCGGTAAGAGTCATTGACTGCCACCATATCAAATCCACTACTCCGACAAGCATCGCAGAAAGCCCAAACCATATCCCCGCACCAAAGACAGCCATTATCCCAGTTACAAAGGGTAGCTATGGTAAATAATACTATTCCGTACAAATACTTCTTGGTAGTAAAAATCGCCATAGAGCATAGCATCAATTATTCTCGAAAATTTTTCCTTAGCGCTTAGCTTCATTAAATATCTCCATTAAAAAGTTATTCCTTTTTTGTCCCTAATAAGCTTCGCTCCGCCCGCTATGATAAAGGCTCCGCATACAGCAGAAACCACTACCATAACTATACCAAGTGAAATATTGACTATCCCTATAAAATTCATACTCTTATAAGCCTTCTCATCAGTGTTTCCTAATTCAGACATTATCCCTCTCCTTATCTTAAATATACTGTGTGATTGTTAATATAGAAAAAATCCACAACAATCCCTAGTGAACTGCCTCTTTCAATGCCCATCTTGGCAGCTTTCGTGTCAAAACATTGCATAAACGCTACACTCTAATACTAACATATTTATCAAAAAAAATAAAGTCAGATATCAAACTTGAATTTTTATCTCATAATGGGTATAATTCTTGTAGTATGCACAAAACATCAAAATCAATGTGTTATCACATGGAAAAGAGGTTTTATGAAAGGATATGTAAATACAAATATTGGAGAGGTTTCGATAAACGAGGATGTTATCGCAAGCTATGCGGGTTCAGCTGCCATCGAGTGTTTCGGTATAGTTGGTATGGCCTCACTCAGTAGTGATTAGCGGTCTTGCTACCCTACTTAAGAAAGACAACCTTAGCAAAGGGTGTTGAAATTACTATTGAAAAATAATGAGATTACTGCCGAGCTTCATATAATCGTAGCCTACGGCGTAAGTATTTCTGCTGTTGCTGACAACCTTATTGAAAAATGTTAAAATACAAGGTTGAAGAATTTACCGGAATGAAAGTTAAGAACATCTTCGTATATGTTGAAGGTGTAAGAGTCGTAGACTAAGGAGGATGACAAGTGGCAATATCCAGATTAGATGCACAATTGTTAAAGAAGGCGTTCCTAGCAGGGTGCTGCGAGACTTGAGTCTCAAAAAGAGAATTAATGAGCTAAATGTATCCCTGTTTCCTGACGGAGATACCGGTACCAACTTATACCCTTACAGCTATGTCTGCTGTAAAGGCCGTAATTATGGTGAGAGCATCCTACCATTGAAAGTATCGCAAAGGCTATGTCAAGCGGTTCCCTAAGAGGAGCAAGAGGTAACTCAGGTGTTATTCTTTCACAGCTTTTTAAGAGGCTTTTTGCAAGGAGATTACTGCACTATACTGACAATGTAAATGTATCAGTTCTTGCTTCTGCCTTTGTTAAAGCTTCAGAAACAGCCTATAAAGCAGTAATGAAGCCAAAGGAAGGAACTATACTCACAGTTGCTAAGGGTGGCGCTGATAAGGCTTCCGAGCTTGAAGGCACAACAGACGATATAGCTAAATTCTTTGGTGAAGTCCTTTCACATATGGAAAAAGTTCTTGCTTCTGCCCTGAACTGCTTCCTGTCCTTAAAAAGCAGGCGTTGTGGATTCAGGCGGTGCAGGCCTTATAGAAGTACTAGGGGTGCTTATGATGTTATCCTTGGTAAAAGTAGTTCCACTTGCAGACGGCAATATCACTACTGCTTCTGTATCATCAGGAAAGTCCGGAATCACTGATGATATCGAAACTGCTGACATCAAGTTTGGTTACTGTACAGAATTCATTATAATGTCAGAAAAAGAATTTTACCGCAAAGGATGAGGCTGATTTTAAGCATTATCTCGAGGGACTTGGAGACTGTATCGTTGTGGTGGCTGATGATGAGATAGTTAAGGTTCACGTACATACAAACGACCCGGGGACTTGCTATCCAGAAGGCTCTTACCTACGGACAGCTTACAAGTATGAAGATAGACAACATGCGTGAAGAGCATCATGAAAGAGTTATTGAGAATGCTACCCAGATAGCAAAACAGAGAAAAAGAGGCTGAAAAAGAAGCAAAAAGGCTGCAAATGAGCCTAAAGAAAGACGGTTTTATAGCTGTATCAGCTGGTTCAGGTCTTAGCGAGATATTTAAGGGGCTTGGGTTGACTTTGTGCTTGAAGGCGGACAGACAATGAACTCAGCACAGATGATATCTTAAAATGCAATTGATAAGGTGAATGCCGAGAATATCTTCATCCTGCCTAATAACAAGAACATCATCCTTGCTGCAAATCAGGCTAAAGAACTTACCGAAGATAAGAATGTAGTAGTTATCCCAAGCAAGACTGTACCTCAGGGTATTTCAGCTGTTATAAATTATGTAAATGACGGGGATGTAGAAGAGAATACCGAAAAGATGACAGATGCCTGCAGTACACTAAGTCAGGAGAGGTTACTTACGCAGTCCGTGATACTGCAATTGACGGTAAATCCATCAGCCAGGGCAGCATCATGAGTATAGGCGATGAAGGTATAATATCTGTTTGTGACTCAGTTGACAGAGCTGCACTTGAAATGCTTGACCACGCTTGTAGACGGAGATTCCAGCATTATCAGCCTCTACTACGGAAACGATGTAAGCGAGTCTGCTGCGAATGCACTTTCAGAAAAGGTTGCAGACATTTATAAGGGACTGAGATGTTGAAGTGCATTTTGGTGGACAGCCTGTGTACTACTACCTTTTCAGTGGAGTAATTTAGTAATTTTACTTTTGTATTTACATGATGATGGGTGCCAAAAAGATAATAAATTTCTCTTGCAATCAAGCTTTCACCGTTTTTATACTTTTGACCTTGCATTATGACATTTTGAAATATTGTTTTATATTCTGTTTTAAGAATAAAAGAAAAGACTTCATATCTGCCACAGGCTTTTATGAAGTCTTTTTTGATGTCAAGAAGATTGGTACTGCAAAAGGCTTAGTTCCACAAACATGGATTTTCAAAAGCTTTGCTTCCTCTTACCCTAATATTTTCTTGAGCTCATCTACCTTATCGGTCTTCTCCCAAGGAAGGTCTATATCAGTTCTTCCAAAGTGTCCATAAGCAGCTGTTCCTCTGTATATAGGTCTTCTAAGGTCAAGCATCTTGATTATCCCTGCAGGACGAAGGTCAAATACCTCTCTTACAGCTGCCACCAGCTTCTCTTCACTTACTGTTCCTGTGCCGAAGGTATCCACAAGAACTGAAGTAGGCTCTGCTACGCCAATAGCGTATGAAAGCTGGATTTCTACCTTGTCTGCATATCCTGCTTCAACTATATTCTTAGCTACATATCTTGCCACGTAAGCACCGCTTCTGTCTACCTTGGTAGCATCCTTTCCGGAGAAAGCACCGCCGCCATGCCTTGCAGCACCACCGTAGGTATCTACTATTATCTTTCTTCCGGTAAGTCCTGCATCTCCGTGAGGTCCTCCTATTACGAAGCGCCCTGTAGGATTGATATATATCTTGGTATGCTCGTCTACCATTGACTGATCCACTACCTTATTTATTACTTCCTCTCTTATGTCTTTTTCTGATTTTTCCTGACTTACCTCTTCATCGTGCTGACTTGATACCACAATGGCCTCAAGTCTTACAGGCTTGTCATTTGCATCATATTCCACTGACACCTGACTCTTGCCATCAGGCCTAAGGTAAGGGAGGGTGCCGTTCTTCTAACCTCTGTAAGCCTCCTTGTAAGCTTGTGAGCCAAAGAAAGGGGCATAAGGCATATGCTCATCACCTTCATTTTGAAGCATAACCAAACATCATTCCCTGATCTCCCGCTCCTATAGCTGAAAGTTCAGACTCGCTCATCTCTTGCTCACGTACTTCATATGCCTTATCTACTCCCATAGCTATATCAGGTGACTGTCCGTCTATTGCCACGAGGACTGCACAGGTCTCGCCATCAAAGCCCTTTCTTGAATCATCGTAGCCTATCTCTTTAATTGTATCTCTTGCTATCCTTGCATAGTCAACCTTAGCCTTGGTGGTTATCTCTCCTGTAATAAGCACAAAGCCTGTACAGGTTGCTGTTTCGCAGGCAACGCGGCTCATAGGATCCTCTGCCAGGCAGGCATCAAGTATGGCATCTGATACCGCATCACAGATCTTATCAGGATGGCCTTCAGTAACTGATTCTGATGTAAAAATAAACTTATCCATAGTTTCTCCTTTTAATAATTCTTAGTTGATATTTTCCGATAAAGATATAATTTCACCTGAGAAAGAGTCCTGCTCAGCAGGATTCACCGCCTGTGGTGGTCGCTCCAGCGATATCTACATATCTGCCACAGTGCGATTCCTCGAAGAGTTTTTATTTGACAGGTAAGTTTCGAAGAAATTTCCTGTCGAAACAAAAAGGAGCTATCTTTCCGATAACCTCTCTTATTCTAATTAACCTCATTGGACTTGACGAAAATAATCAAATCCTCTTATTGCTCGAAGTATAACTTCGCTCAGGTTGGCACCTTCCATATCTCAGGGGTTGCCGTAGCTTCACAGAGCCTTCACTCTCCGCCACTCTGAATAAGAGAATATCTTTGACAGAAATCTTACTACATTAATCACATTCTGTCAAGCAGATAATTCTGCCATTTCTCAAACTCAATATTCTCCTGTTTAAGAAGCTTCTCAATGTCGGCTCTAAGCTCTAAGTCACATTCCCAAGCCACTCCACAGCCTGCGGAAAGTTTTTCTTGGTATGGAGGCTAACTTCCCACCAATATTGGCCCTCTTGCAGGCGGCATCCATTGCCATAGCCTCTGCGTATGTATAAAAAGTCACATATAACTTAACCGGCTTTTCACGTCTCATTAGCTTACAGTTACCTCATATTCTGCCCCAAAGCTCTTTGATGTCTGCCTTCTTGCCATGGGTTTCGGCAAAGTTCTTTAGATTTTTAACTGTATGAGCCTCATTGGCAAGTATCTTATATGTATCATTCTTATTTGCTTCAAGAGCCTCTTTGAGCATAAGAACAGGCTCGGACAGGATAAAGCCTCTTACATCTATCTCTTTCATTTTCCTCCTGTTTATCAGCCTTCTTTAGACCAACGGCTGCAATTACAAACAATACTATAATTGAAACAACTACAAATATCTGACCATTTATTCCAGGACCGCCTGCTGATGCCTCTATTCCCTTGGCTGCATCTGCTACTGCGGCAGCACCTGCGGCCAGCTTAAAGTTGTGTGCAAGAGCAGCACCAACGAACATACCAAGAACTGTAATAGCTGCGTCAGATGAACCTGTTCCTGCAAGCACAAGCTGTCTCAGAGGGCAGCCGCCAAGAAGAACTGCTGCAAAGCCTACACCATACATTGAAAGGATGTTCCAAAGAGTCTGTGCGTGGGCGATTGGTCCATATGCTACAAAAGGCAAAGTTACTTGTCGCAATGTTGTAGATAAGCATAACAAGGAAAATACCGCCGATTACTGAAATAAGCCTGAAAGTCCTTTAAGAGGATGATGTCTCTTACTGAGCCTGCAAAGCACATTCTGCTCTTCTGAGCGATAAATCCGATAAGGATACCAACAGCTATAGAACGCAATCACTGGTGCATGGATGTTTCCAGGTCCTTTTTCACTGAAAGGCAAAAGTGAAGGCACTGCTATAAATAATGCAGAAGATTACTAATACGACTATAGGAAGTGCATATCCGCTTTCTTTCTTAGCTGTGTAAGCTCTTCCAAGTGAGAAGCCCTTCTTGAGGAAGAAGGCTCCTGTAGCTATACCTGCTAAGCAAAACCCAACTAAGCCTACGTAGAGCTGATATCGCCTGCTGACATTCTAAGCACCATACGAAGCGGGCAGCCGAGGAATGCAGAGCACATACCATCATTATTACACCAGGAAAAATCTGAGTGCAGGAGAAGAACCTGCTGTTGAACGATATTCCTTGTGAGTAATGAAATTACGAAGGCTCCGACTATAATTCCTATTACCTCAGGCCTTACATACTGAACTACCTCCTGCGCTGTGAAAATGCATAGCACCGGCTGTATCTCTGATAAAGCAGGCTATACAAACACTATGTTTTTAGGATTGCCAAGAAATGCAGAAGTGCTGCACCCAATCACTGCGACTATTCCCAATGTGAATAATCCTTTTTAGTACTGAAGAACTCCATACTAAAAATCCCCCTTTTGATAAAATTTTACTACATTTTTGAATTGTTTTTAAAAATGTATATTTCACAATAAAATTGTACCTTCCCAGTTAATTTTGTCAATTTTTGTTGCTATTGTTTTTATCAAATCAATCAAACTTTTTATTTAATTTTTCTATAAATTTAATTTTAAGTCCCTTCCTTTATCCAGCCGATTTTTTTCAGAATTTTGCAAAATATAAGACTTAATACAGCAGGCAATAGAAAATGAACCACCACTATTCCTGTATAGATTGTAAATGCAGATGCTCCTGCCTCACCCATAGCAGTAATCGTACCTATCTGTCCTACCAGTCCGCTGGTTCCCATGCCTGAGCCAAGAGGTATGTTCTCCATTTTAAAAATCGTAGTAGCAATAGGTCCTGTAATGGCAGATGCGAGTGTAGGTGGAATCCATATTTTCCAGTTCTTAAGAATATTCGGTATTTGTAACATAGAAGTACCAAGCCCCTGAGCAAGCAGTCCGCTCCAGCCGTTTTCCTTAAAGCTCATTACTGCAAAGCCTATCATCTGGGCACTACAGCCCGCTGTTGCTGCACCACCCGCAAGACCTGCAAGAGAAAGCATCATGCAAAGTGCTGCGGAGCTTATCGGAAGGGTTAGGACTATGCCGACAATTACTGATATTACTATTCCCATCCAGAATGGCTGAAGGGAAGTTGCAAGCATGATGGTTTTCCCAAGACCGCTCATCAGATTGTTTATCACAGGTCCTAAAAGAGTGCCTATACTAACTCCTGATATTATGGTTACAGCAGGCGTAACTATTATGCTACCTTTGTTTCCTTGGATACAACGCTGCTCAGTTCCACACTGAGCCAGGATGCAATCCAGGCACCGGCAGGGCCTCCAAGCTGATTGCCCGCATAGCCTACAATGAGTGAGGAAAACACTACCATATTAGGAGCCTTAAGAGCCATCGCAATTGCCACAGCTATAGCAGGACCGGTCATTTCCTTGGCGATGGGCCATATAGTCTTCGAAAAGAATGGTATACCAAGCTTTAAGCCGATTGTGTTTAGTATCGTTCCTATCAACAGCGATGCGAAAAAGTCCCATAGCCATCGAGCCTAAGACCTCAATACCATAACGTTTGAATGAGATTTCAATACCTTTTTTAGTTAGAAAATCTTGCACAGAACTGTACTTTTTGCCCATTTCTTTCTCCTTTTTCAGACTCCTTGGCTATACGAAGTGGGTGTCAACGATATACATTTGACACCCACTGATATAGGAGTTGTTTATTAGTTTTTCCGACTTGAGAATAATTATACATCTCAAAAAGAGAAAGTCCAGTATTCCACTTATGATTTGTATTTATATTTTTATAAATACAGGTTTATCTTTTAATATTTCTTTTTCTGATATAGCTAAATGCAGCCTCTTCACCCTCATCCTTAAGAATAGTCATCATTTTTTTCAAGCTCAGATAAGGTCTTTGGATGAATTATATAGTGGTCTTTTACAAGCATCAGATATTCATAAGGGTCTGAGTCCTGTAGTTCTCTCCCCTCAAGTCTTGCTTGCCGCAAAGCCTGTCACAGAACATCTCTGCAAGATAGCAGGCAGGCATCTCAAGCCCCATCATTGTTGCACCATCGCTTGGGTCATAATCTATCCAGTATTCAAGATGATGCTTATTTCTCCCCTTGTGATGAAGCCAGGCGTAGCTATAGCTGTTAGTTTGCCTTTCTTTCAGCAAAGTTAGGGCTTTTATCTCCCTGATAGTACTTAACACCTGTCCAAAAACTCTACAAATGAGTACTTTTGATAAATCGTGCATAGCCCCTGACGGTAAAGTCCCAGCTTAAAGCAATGCTTTCTAACCAGTGACCTATGCTTTCCCACTGTAGATAAATGCCCAAATAATCTGGCAAAAAGTTCTTTTTCACTCTCTTACCTCCGGATATCTCATTTCAAAGTGTTCGCCGTCAAATCGACTTCTGCCATCATACCATTTATCATAGTTAGCCTTGGGGGTCATGTCCTATATCACAGCCCGTTATTAGGCAGGTTAAGTCCATCAAGAGCTGTCTTTACTGATTCATTGAAGTCTGTTTCATACTCCTCAGCAAAAAGCAAGGTCTTCCAAATAAAAATCCCTTTAGCCCCTTCAAAGCCAGCCTGCTTCCTTTAGCTGCCAGAGGCACGTTGAAGTCTGGCTGATGAAAGAACAAAGCTCTCAAGATACCAGATTATTCCATCTTCCTTATATTTTCTTACGAAGTCAACAGTCTTGTCATACCTGGTGCCACAGCATAATCAGCACATCAAGACAGCCTCAAGCAGCCTTCCGCTAAAACTCTCAGCTTTATTTTCAGAAACAAACTCATACTTTACCTTCTCAGTGAGATTGTAGCCCTCAAAGCCTGTTATCTTTTTACATATTCATTTTCAAAGAGGTCAAATTCCTTTTGTGCAATGTCATTTCTCTAATATCTTCAGATTGTTTCTAACTGCCGCATGCCAGAGAGACATCCCATAGTCGCCGATATTTCCCGAATAAACAGTAGCTATATCGCAGATAGTAGTAATAGGATATATAAGTCCTGTATTGTCAGAATACCCTGTATCCACTTAGGATTAGCCTTTATCTTATCATAGTCGAGGTACTCAAGCATTTCCATAAGAAAGTCTCCACCGCTTGTTGAGACAATGTACTTTGCATCTTTATTTTTCTATAGAGAGAGAAATTCCTCAACGCCTTCTTCCCCGTAGAGCTTCTCCCTTGTAGCATTTTCTCACATTATCAGTCTCTATAAGCTCATAGCCTCTCTCAGAGAGATTGAGTCTGGCGCTCTCAAGCCTTGTAAGGTCTGCCTGTTCTATAAAGCCTGCTGATGGAGCTGTAACCCCTATAACATCATCTTTTTCAAAAATTTTTGGAATATTCATATATTTCTCCTATAAATATTGTTTACTTATTCTAACTAAAAATGATACCATAGATTATATAATTTTAACACAGTCAGAGAGGTCAAAAATGATTAAATTTAGTACTGATCTTTATCAAACTTATATAGTTAACAGAAAACGCTATATTCCCTGATGAAGTAATATCGTTAACAAATGATACCATTTACTATGTGTCTGATGAGCTAATTGTCACAGGTTGGAGAGCCATCCGTACCCGTCCTGACATCTCGAGGGGATTTTCTGCCTATTACCCTAAACTTGGTATAAAGGTAAGCAAGCTCTTTGACGGTGACGGAAGGCTTCTATACTGGTATAACGATATATCCGAACTTAGCTTTGTTGGAAAAAATATTAATTTCACTGATTTGCTCATTGATTTAGTCGTTTTATCCTGACAACAGCATAAGAATCCTTGATCTGGATGAATTTGCCGAAGCAGTAGAGAAAAATTATATAACAAAAGAGCAGGAGGTAAGAGCTCTTAACAGCTTCCACGCCCTGCTCGATTATATCTACAATGATGAATACTCTTTACTTCAAGAGCCTATATATGCACTTGAAGAATATCCTCACTCTCTATCTTACTGATTCTTCTTATATGCCTTTCCTCATTGGAAAATGGCGTATTTAAGAAGGTATCAACTATCTTTAGAGCAAGTCCTACGCCAACCACCCTGCCGCCATAGCAGGATGTTGGCATCATTATGCTCTCTGGTAGCTTCTGCTGAAAAACATCACTACAAAGGGCACATCTGATGCCCTTTATTTTATTGGCTGTAATGGATATGCCTATACCTGTTCCACAGATTAGTATGCCTTTTTCATACTGCCCTGCTGCTACAGCCTCTGCCACAGCCTTTCCATAGTCAGTGTAGTCACAGGAAGCCTCAGAAAAAGCAGCCAAAATCTTCAAATCCAATTCCTTTTAGTAAGGTGCTAATAATCTCCTGCTTTAGTTCAAACCCGCTATGGTCACTCCCAATAGCTATTACTTTGTTCTCCATAATCATTTCCCCATTTCATCAAGTTTTAGTATAGTTAATCAGTCTCGAAGTTCATTATAGCACTCCTCATAGTCAACCAGAGTTCCACCGTATGGGTCTTTGACCTCCCCTTCTTCGCCATTAAACTCCTTTATTGAAAAATATATTGTTTTCAATCTCATATTTATCGATTGCCTGTTTCTTTTGTTTGTCAGTCATTGTGAGTATGAGCGTATTTTCAGTTATATCTTCCTTTGTAAGCTCCTTTGAAAACTCCACCGCACAGGTAAGACCGTGATTCTCAAGGACTGAGACAGCCTTTTTCATTGACAGGCTCAGAAAAAGTACAACAAGCCCTCTTGATATAGCAGGAATATTCTCATTCTCTGTCAGACTCTTGTATATGGTTTCTGCCATTGGCCCCTTGGAATGATTTCCCTCACACACAAATATAATTCTATCGTACACAGTTACCTCCTGAACAAGCCAAAAAGCTGTTGGAAAAAGTAAAATCTTTACTCTTTTTATCACTAGTGATATTATATCCGCAGATTTATGCAACCTGTCTCGATGATGGCAAAGCCAAGCCTATTCTCATCAAATCCCTCTGCGAAAATGACTTCTGCGCCAACATCATCAAACCTCCTGAGAGCGTCAAAAAGATTGTGCGCAATGCTTTCCATCTTCCTGCTGCCTACGGATATAACCACATCAGCCTTATAATACATCTTTGTTTCATCAGTTGCAAGTACAGCAGTTTTCTTTCCCGCAGACTTTGCTATTTCCTCATTTATTCTCTCTACTACCCTTTCAGGCTTACCCTTGTATATGGTCATCCTGCCCTTAGGCGCATAATGCCTGTATTTCATACCGGGTGCCTTAGGGCTTTAAGTCCTTATCAGGGCTAAGGCTCTTAACCACTTCATCAATCTCTACCCTGCCTATGGCCTCAGAGAGCATTTCCTCAGTAATGAAGCCCAGTCTCAAGTATTACAGGTACACTCTCCTGTTACATCTACAATTGTAGATTCAAGGCCTATGTCAACCGCCCCTCCGTCAATCACCATATCTATCTTGCCATCAGGTCAAGGATTACTATGTGAAGCCTTGGTAGGACTTGGCCTTCCTGATGAATTGGCACTTGGAGCCGCAATAGGTACGCCTGAAGCCTTTATTAGCTCTCTTGCTATATTATTTGAAGGCATCCTTACTGCAACGCTCTCTAGTCCTCCTGTAGTCCTGAAAGGCACGATATCACTCTTTTTAAGCACCATAGTAAGAGGTCCCGGCCAGAATTCCTCAGCAAGGATAAGGGCAGTCTTTGGTATTTCCTTTACTATACTCTTTATTTCATCAAATTCACTAATATGCAGGATAAGAGGATTGTTTGGGAAGGCCTTCCCTTTGCCTCATATATCTTTGGAACTGCGTTTTCGTCAAGTCCGTTAGCACCAAGGCCGTACACAGTCTCTGTTGGAAAGGCCACAAGGCCGCCTTTCTTTATGATATAGGCAGCCTTCTTTATACCTTCCTTTATGTCATATTCATCCTTTAGATCACATATTCCATCTTCATATCATTACCTCGCGTTTGCAGGCTCTATGTTTATCTTCTTTCCTTTAATCTTCGCATTCTTCATAGCATGAAGAACTTCCTTGCCATTTTCTGCAGGCACCTCTACAAAGGTGTACTTGTCATACATCTGGATTTCTCCTACAAGCTTGCCTGAGATGCCTGACTCACCTGCTATTGCTCCAAGGATGTCACCAGGCTTAACCCTGTCTTTCTTACCGATGTTGATAAAAAGCCTTACCATTCCGCTCTCGCTGCTGCCATTAAACTCTACATCCATCTCAGAAGCTTCATCACTGCTGCTCTCCTTAGAAGAAAGATAAAGCTTTAAGAAGGCCGCTGCCACATCGAGAGAGGTAAAGTCTTCTTCATTTACCTTCTGCTCGATAAGCTCTGTCATCTTGGTTAAGTCTTCATTTTCAATAATCTCTGAAAGCTCGCTAAAGAGGCTGTCTACCCTTGTATTGGTAACATCATCAAGTGATGGCACAGGCTAGCCTAATCTTGGTATGACAGTAACGCTGAATCTCTTTAAGCTTGTACACCTCTTTACCACTTACAAAGGAAAGGGCAAGGCCTGATTTGCCGGCTCTTCCGGTTCTTCCGATTCTATGTACATAGTATTCATCATCCTGTGGCAAATCGTAGTTGATAACAAGGTCAACTCCCTTTACGTCAAGTCCTCTTGCTGCCACGTCAGTAGCTACAAGGATTTCGGTCTTTCCATTACGGAAATTGCCCATTACCCTGTCTCTCTGCTGCTGCTTAAGGTCTCCGTGAAGTCCCTCTGCAAAGTAGCCTCTGCCCTGGAGTTCACCTGCAACCTCTTCCACCTTCTTCTTGGTATTGCAAAATACTATGCTTAACTCAGGATTGTAGATATCAAGAAGTCTTGAAAGAATCTCATCCTTGTAGTTTCTTCTTACCTCAAAGTAATACTGCTCTATGTTCTCAACTGTAAGCTCTTTTTTAGCTATCTTTATATTCTGTGCCTTTTTCTGATACTTCCTTGTGATGTCAAGGATTGGCTTTGGCATGGTAGCTGAAAAGAGCATGGTCTGTCTCTCCTCAGGCACTTCAGCGAGAATGGTCTCTATATCATCCCTAAAGCCCATGTCAAGCATTTCATCTGCTTCATCCAGAACCATAATCTTAACCTGGTCAAACTTCACTGTCTTCCTTCGCATGTGATCCATTACACGGCCAGGAGTTCCAACTATAATCTGTGCTCCCTGCTTTGAGGACTTTATCTGCTTAACTATGTCCTGTCCGCCGTACACAGGCACCAGCTTGATGCCATGCATATATCTGGATAATTTTCTTATCTCTCCACATACCTGAAGTGCGAGTTCTCTGGTAGGGCAAAAGTACTACAGCCTGTAAATGCTTATTGCTTGAATCAATATTATTTAAGATAGGTATAGAAAATGCTGCTGTCTTTCCTGTTCCTGTCTGTGCTTGGCCTAAGATATCCCTTCCTGTGATAGCTACAGGTATGGCCTCAGTCTGGATAGGAGTTGCCTCCTCGTAGCCAAGCTCCTTAACAGCCTTTAATATACGCTCATCATGTTCCATTTCATTAAATTTCAAATTATAATTCCACCTTTCATATAAAAAGACATCTCCGTAAGAGATGCCGGTAACTGATGAATTATAGCATAGAGATGGATTTTTGTCAAATTAATAGGACTCGAGTTTGTGTCAAGTACTCGTTGGCAAATTTCTTACCTTTTTCTTTTAGCTAGATTTCCACGTAAGTGCAACGCTTTGTAAAAATAGCAAAAAGCAGCACTTTTCCTAGATAAAATAATGAAATTATATCAATAAAAATCAGACTGAATTTAATCGGATTTGGTCTGATTTTATTGTTTTGCTCGAAAAAAGAGTATAGCAAACAAGCCTGAAAGCGTATCTTTCAGGTTAAATGCAACGCTTTTTAGTGTTGCGTTTACTTTGAAGGGTATTTACTTTATCTCTGGTTAGTGTTTTGATAGTTTCGGAGTTAAATTCACATCACTTTCGTTTATCCTTTTTAAGCTTTAGTTTTGTAAAGGACTCCGCCGGCAGTGCGTTCATAGCTATTTCAAATGGACTTTTACCAAACAAAGACTTTCGTACATAGCTGTTTATATGGTTCGTGACCAATAGCGTGTCCTTGTTGGTAAGTCTGCTAAAAGACGTCCCTTTCGGAAGGATAGTCCTTATAAGCTTATGGTTATTTTCGCACTGTCCTTTTTGATCAGAACGGTTCGGGTCGCAAAAGAAGATGTTTGTGCGCTTTCCGCCGTATATGGATTTCTCCATGCCATCTATATTTGAGAATTCATGCCCATTATCGGTTAGTATCAGAGGGAAGTACATAGCAAACAGCTCTTTTTCCCAGTTTTTCTCTAAACTGTCAAAATAAGTCTGTAACATTTTTGAGGTATGCACCTTGAGCCTGAATATTAGCTGCATGTGGAATTGAGTTAAGTGAGGTCTATTATTCCGGCATCCATTTCGCCTGCCATAACCAGCCTTCTTAAGGTAGATTCGCTTATGTTTAGTTCATCCCCATTGTTCTTAGCTATATGGTAAAGAGACTGTCCTTTTTTTATACGTGGAGAGATTATGCTGTTTATCCTTGTCATATCTTCGAGGGTAAGGTCAAGCCATTGCGGGACTGTGTAGGGTATCACAGTATTCTGCCTGGGCTTTTTAGCATCATAGAAATGTTTTTCAAGTCGGCAGTATCCTCTTTTTGTACAGCCGTTACACAGCTTTACCTTGGAACCATTCCGGTGTTCACAGCTTTTGCTGTAATGCTCACAGTATTTTTAGCAAGATGGCATGAGCGGCATTTATTACAGTCTTTAGAACCGCAGATGTGTTTGACATTACATCCGGTATAATCGTTGCAGTCGCAGGTGTTAGGTGTTGACAATTGAATGCTTGCCTATCTCCTTGAAAATGGTAGAAGGGATTTTCTCAAGTAAATCAGCAATACTTCGATTGAAAAGCCCTGTGAGAGCAGGGTTTCGATTTTGATGCGTTCAGCATTAGTAAGATGTTTTCTTCTTGTTCATAGGAACTCCTTTTTGTTAGTATGATTTTTAGTTACCTATGAATAAAAAGCACACACTTGGAATAAAAACAAGGGCTTAAAATGAAGAATAAGCAGGTATTTCAGGCTAAATACAACATCACCTTCAAAGTAAAAGCAACGACACCTTTCAATATGGTGCAACATTATTTTCAAAAGTAAAAGCAACAATATTTTTCAATGTAAATGCAACAGGGGTATCCGTCAAAGTAGGTGCAACACCTATGTTGTATTTTAGTTGAAAAACTACATATTTTACCACTTATACCATAATGCATCAATTAGCTCTTGACGATTATTTTATTAGGTGTATAATAGCCTGCAGAGGATGTTAGATTGTTTTTGTGACATAATTTAATATCTATGCCCATAAAACTATATAACACTATACATCAATAGGAGGTTAGCTATGAATTTCAGTAGTTATTTTTAAGAAGTTGGTAAGTTACGGTTTAATTTTTCATCTGCATTTTCCCTGTTTACAGGAGGCATAAATCTGGCCGCTACAGGTCAGGCCAGGCTGCAACTAAACTGGTGGTAAAGGAGTTACCTAAAGAATCTTTAGATGCTTTGGAAAAATATAACAAACAAAACCGTAGATAAAAAGGGAGATTGAAAAAGAATTTTAAGCGACTTGTTAAAACGCCTAGAGTAAGGGGCACGAAGGACAATAAAGCTGCGGGAAAATATTTTTTTGATACCATCAAGGCTTATGGTTATGATGTTACATATCAGAATTTCAATGCCTATGCTGAAAAACTTTCAGACCTTAAGGAAATAAAAATCAGAAAAAGGGTAAGGTGGTTTTTAAAAGGTAGAAATATAATTGTAAAAAGAAAAATGTTGATCCAAAACTTAAGACAGTTATATTTACGGCAAATTATGACTCAAGAAAAACAGCAAAGGGTGCTCTTGACAATGCAAGCGGTGTTGTGTCAATAATGGAAATGGCAAGAATTCTCTAATAAGGATCTTCCATATAATCCTGAGTTTGTTTTCTTTGATTCTGAAGTTTTAAGAAGAGGCTCCAGATATTATGTAGATAAGCTTACAAAGGCTGAGAAAGAAAATATTTATGGCGTTGTAAATGTCAATTGCATTGGTAACAGCAAGCAGAGAAAAAGCTTTCTTTCTATACATCAGATAATGTTGAAAAATCCGCTTAAAACCCAGTGCGATAACTATTTCCCAAGTGTTCTAAGCGACAGGTTACAGAGACAGATGCTGCTACATTTAAGACAGCAGGCATCCCAACAGCCTGCTACTACACTCTTGACTTCTTCACAACCGGAAAAAGAGAAATAGGCAATAAGTATGTGGTCGAAAAAGGATTCATCCCTCGTAGATATGGATACCCTTATCTATGACACTACATTTATAACTACATATGCTTCCTTACTAAAAGTTGAATAAAAATACTTTCTCCCTAAGTACACCAAGACTTTCTTAGTTTACTTAGGGAGTTCTTTTTGCTTAATCTATTTTACCTCATATATCCAGCCTTCAGGAGCAGGAAGCCTTCCCATCTGTATGCCTGTTAAAGTATCATAAAGTTCTTTAATTACAGGTCCCATCTCTTCTGCACCATACTTAAACGCTATCTCTTTTCTGTGATCTACCACTCTTGCGACAGGACTTATTACAGCTGCAGTTCCACAAAGACCGCATTCTGTGAAGTCTTTTACCTCACTAAGATATACTTCTCTTTCCTCTACCTTTAGCCCCAGCATATGCTCTGCCACATAGAGGAGGGAGCGCCTTGTAATAGACGGAAGAATAGTCTCAGACTTAGGTGTAACCACTGTTCCCTCCTCTGTTACAAAGAGGAAGTTGGCTCCACCTGTCTCCTCAACCTTTGTCCTTGTAGCTGCATCTAGGTACATGTTTTTCTGCATAGCCTTCATTGTGAGCCACAACTATGGGATGAAGACTCATTGCATAGTTAAGTCCCGCTTTGATATCTCCTGTTCCCTTGGAGCTGCTCTGTCAAAGTCACTTACCTTTATAGATATTCCCTTTGTACCCCTTAAAATAAGGGCCTACAGGTGTAGTAAATACTCTAAACTGATACTCATCCGCACCCCTACTCACAAAAAGCAAGACTCAATTATTGGTCATTTTCCTGATATGTTACCTTGCTGTTCTTCTTTTCCGAATACTACAAATTTACATCTTAGAAGATAAATATGGAACTGAAGAAATATTTAACTTTATAAGGGATTTTTAAGGTAGCGAAGATATCAGATTATAGATACATAAACCTTACACGCAGTTCAGAGTTTATAAAGAAACTAGCTATGAATACAAAACAAGCTTTTTATTTGTATAAACTTGAAAAAGGCATCTCCGAAATGAGATGCCCGGTAACTATTGAATTATAGCATAGAGATGGGATTTTTGTCAAATGAGTTTATTTCTGCTAGTCAGCTCCAAAGGAACTATGCCATCTTTACTGCGTATTTTTCATACTTTTTCTCCACTGCACTATTTGTAAGTTTAAATTCCTTGCAAAGTCTTTCAATAATCTGCTCCTTTTTCCACTCCATAAGCAATACCGGAAGTTACTGTGGCAAGTAATGAAGCTTCTTTTTTTCTCTTTCTCAGTTTCCTCTCTGCCTTCTCCATTGCTTCTTTGACCGCTTCTTTCTGCATATCCTTAACAAATTCATCCCATTTTGAACTCATAACTTTTCCATCTCCCTTCTTTTTAAAATATCGCACACTGTCTGCAAGTTCCTTATTGTACATATTCTCTACTTTCTTTTCTCTAAAAGTCATCATAAGTTTTCCAACTTCATCTTCTCCTGATAAGCCCCATTCACATAATATATATGTGAGCCATCATAAAAGTCTTTCTTTGTCTCCTTTACCATTCTATCAATGGTGTAGATTGGCAAATTTTTCTCCAAAAATCTTTTTCTGTAATAAAAATCACATAAGAATCTGCCAATTTCTTAAACTTCTGCCCTGATTTTAACATCCTTACATCTAACATACTGCTGTGAAACCTTGCCCTGCGTTCATCTGCACCGGCTGTACTTCTTTGTACCTCCACATTATAGTGTTTCCCTTCACTATCTTCTGCAAGAATATCAAGTTTTAGATTTCTTCCGCCTATCAAGGGATTGCTAAACTCTTTCTGTCCTGTTACTGATATTACTTTTATATCTTTTTTACCAAGAATAACTCTAAGCAACAGATTGGCAGCAGGTATATTATTATCAAAATACCTGTGACATAAAAATATCATCAAACAGTGTCAGGTCAGCCAAAAATTTCTTTTAGCCTCTCTACATTAATTACATTCTTGTGTTTGGGCTTCAAACCACACCTCCAATTTTAGATAATGATTTGTCCCAATAAATGCAGAATCAATATTAAACAAACTATAATTATTATACACTATTTGATGGGAATTGGGAAGATAGGTAAAATTGTAGGTCTGCACATCCGGTCAAGCAGTATCAAAGCTTTATCTGTTTCCAAAGCATTTAATACGTCCACTTAAACTGTTTACATCTATAAACATAAATCTAAAAAATCAAATATCCCACAAGCAGCCAACTTCCACATATTATAAGGAATATAACTGTATCCATAACCCATATACCATTTTTCAATATCACTGATGCATATTTTACCCCATATGATATTGGATTAGTATACACAAGGGAAATCAGGTATTTTTAACTATACTTCCCGATAAAAACAAAAATCCATAACTTATTATATTTACAAACGAAGCAACCTTGGTGAACATAAAGCGTTACAGATGCAAGTACATACGATAATCCCATGATTCCCTATGCAAACAAGAATTACTATGTATAAATACTCCAATCTGAATAAATTATCAATACCAAAAATATCATTGCTACAGCCATTGTTATGATGGCCTTTTATCACATTTATACTAAACCACTATAGTTTTAACTGTAACTATTTGTGCTATGGAATACGGCTTTATCATAATATTCTGCAAAGTTCCAAGCTGCTTTTCGGTAGATATGCACAGAAGCCTCTGATATAACGCCGCTTGCAAGTATCCAGAGAATGTAACCAAATACCTTTTTCTGTAGTATTTCCTTCTGTATTTATTACAATAATCAGTACATCCGTAATGAGCCCTACTATATAATCCGATAATAGCTTATCGCCTCAGTAAGGGTCTTTCTAAATTCTGCTTTAATTAGATTCATCTAATGCCTCCATAACCTTTTTCTTCCATATTTTTCTTTTTCTTTACTATCTCTACTATATCTTCATCCTGAAAGCTATCATAAACTTCCGAGAAATTTCCTTCAACGAATTCTTCTACTATCTTACCTTCTTTAACATAAGATACTATATATCCTGAAGCTTCCTCTTCTAATATGTCCGAAAACACCTTGACGCTTCCATCTTTTAGTATCAAAAACTCTGCCATTTAGCTTCTGTACTACTTCCATCTGATGCGTGGTAAGTATTACTGCCATTTTCTTTCATTTACCAATTGGTTTAACTTATCTATAACGGCATTCTTACTCTTTATATCGAGCCCCAATGTTGGTTCGTCTAAGAGTAAAAGCTTTGGAGACTGCATAAGAGCAATTATAAGAGCTAACTTTGCTGCATTCCCTTTGAATATTCTCCAACAGGCTTATTAATAGCTTCTCTTAATTCAAAAGTCATCTATGTATTTTTCTATCTCAGGGCTTTTTACTGTCTATCTTTAGACAATCCTGCAAAATACTCGATGTTCTGAACACCTGTTAAGTAATCATATCACATTGGAGCTGGATTCAAGCAGGGCGCTTACTTGATTGAAATATTCACTATTTTTACATTTATATATTTTCTTATCATCAAGCATTATCTCTCCTGAATCCGGTCGTATCATTTTTAATATACAATTTATAATAGTCGTCTTCCCGCACCATTATTGCCTAAAAGGCAAACTATTTCTCCTGAATTCACTTCAAAGGACACATCTTTAGAAACAGACTTGTCCCTGAAAGATTTTCGTAAATTAGTTATTTTTAACATTTATTAACTCCTTTATTATTGGGATTTCATATGTTGAATTCATCATCATTAATTCGGTATATCAAAAGCCAGTCAGCTAAGATATTGATTCAAAAAGTCCGCTGTATTCCCTCACAAAGTACTCACCAGTTCCTGCTTTTATCATATTGTCAACTTCTTCGATAGCTTCAATGGTTTCTTTATTAGGCACATAGTCCGGATAAAGATTAATTCCACATTTCTCCAATGTTCTCTAAAATATTTATAACATAAATCATCTTATCTGCAGGTATTTTGTCAATCATATCCTTAGCAATTTTTTCTTATAACTCATTATACTTTCCTTCAATTAAAACTATTGAAATTTAGATTGTAATTTAATATCACAATAAACTTCATGAGTCTTATAAATAGCTTCTCACTATCTCTGCGGTTTTACTGTTTAATGCAGCAAGCTCCTTCTCGGCCTCTCGGATTTGCTTTTCTATCTCCATTATTTTTCAATAGTTTTGTCCTGAACAGATCTCTCAGGAACCAAAAATGATATTCCCTGTACCCTGTCAATTGAGGCTATGAGACCTCTTTCCGTCAAAAATTCGATGCATACAAGGCCAACCATTTACAGCTTCGTTCCTGATGCCAGTATGAAAATACCTGATCGCCATCTATGACCATTCCTAACATACCCGATAACCTTTTAGCATCTCTTCAATGTTTTCTTTTCTGATCATTAGTAATTTTCTCCTTCACCGTCCTTAATCAGAGGCATATTGATCAATTCCTGCAGTTTCTTCTGCAGAACACTCTTATCAGGTAACTGAAGCCGATACTCAGCAACCATCATCGGAGAGAGTGTTCTGCTCATTGCATATTCGACCACTTCATCATCCTTTGACGCACACAATATCATTCCTACGCTTGGATTCTCATTTCTTTCTGCCGATCAAGAGCTTCCAGATAAAAATCCATCTTGGAAATATATTCCGTTTGAATTCCCTGATTTTCAGTTCAAATGCTACAAGACACTGCAATCCCCTGTGGAAGAAGAAGATCGATTTTTGAAGTCTTTTCCGCCGACCTGCACCCTGTATTCTTCATCAATGAACGTAAAGTCTTTCCCGACCTCGAGGATGAAAATCCTTCATATTCCGAATCAGACCTTTTCTCAGATCGGACTCCTTATAATTTGAAGGCAAATCAAGAAATTCAATTACATATGAATCCAAAAACGGGATTCTCTTTCAATCCTTTGACCGGTTCCGGTAATAGTTTCTCTTTGGACAGCATATACCTTTCATAATAACCGCTGTCGATCTGACGTGATAATTCTCTTGCGGAATAATTCTCTTTCGCACAGAGGCAATATAAAAAATGTCGCTCTTCTTCCGTCTTCGCTTTAGATATTATCGCAAGATGATTTGACTCAGCTTATTTGTGACAACAGTGTTGTCACAAATTCATCATCCTTATAGGTCTCATAGAATTTTTTCATTCTATACAGACCACGCCTGTTAAAGCCCTTTATCCCGGGAAATGCTTTCTGGATCTCTTCAGCAACAGAATCAATATAAGCATCTCCAAACGAAGCCTTGTTAGATTCTGCATTCAAGTATTCCCCAACCTTCCAGTACATATTAATCAGTTCTTCGTTAACCTTCTTGAGGGCATTTTGCCTTGACTGGGTAATAATCTGAATAAGACTCCCGGCTAATGTAATCTGATTGCACATTCTCTTTACCGCCTTTCAATTTGTGACAACACTGTTGACACAAATTCATCTTTCTTTAGCATGCAGATCGTGTCACTCTGGTGACACTTTGGTCTACCACTTTGTTTTCCTTTATCTGCGCTTCTTTTCCAAATCATTTTCTGCCTTTGAAGGGATATGATCACAATTCCAGTTAAGTGGCATTTCTACACCTCTGTCATCTTCTAATACATTGCAGTTAAAGTTACTGTCAGTTTTTAGATACCGATTACATTATAGTCTAATATGACATTGCAATCAATAAAACTTATAGAAATTAGTACAGGGAACCCTAATCAGAGTTCCCTGTAATTTCCTTTGATAAAGTCATATCAAAAGTCTTATTTAGCTTTCTTTCTTTTGGTTTCAAACAGTTTATATGCCCCAAGTGCAGAGAGTATAGACAGTCCTAACCAGAAATTCTACATTTACTCTACCTCCGGTTACTGGAGAGTCTTTTGCAGCAATTGTGAATACTTTTCCCATCCACAAGCAACTTACCATTCTTAAGTATTTTACCGTTCTTAAGTATGTTTACTGTTCTATAGACTTTGCATCGGTAAATCAAGACACCTGCTTTATTACCGTAAGCGGAATACCCTGTTCATCATATAACAGAATCTCAAAAGCCCTGGTCTTGACCCACGCCAAATGCACGTGTTTTGTTTATTTCACCCTTGAAGTGGCTCCATTTACAAAGTCTCTTGGCAGTCCCGTAGTCTGGATCAATTATTCCTGAACTCACCCTTTCCTGAAGCACTTACAGAAGCATTTTCCTTTTTGCAGGCTGTAGCTTGTCCGCCATTATTGCCTGATTCTGCATATGTGCCGCCTCTTTTACCTGACTCAGGGAAGAACTTCCTTTTGCCTGATTCATTATAGGAAGAACTCTGTTACCTGATTCCGCAGAAGAATTGTCCTTTTTACCGGACTCTGTAGAAGCTCCGTCTTTCTTATCAGAGGCCTTATCAGTGCTTTCTTTCTTACCGGATTCTTTACCAGATTCTTTACTGGAATCCTTTCCAGAGCTTTCTTTCTTATCGGAATCCTTATTGAGATTCTTTACCGGATTCCTTTTAGAGCTTTTCTTTCTTCGCTGGTTTGAATCTGAGTTCTTCATATCCTTCTCTTTTCAGAAGCTTCCTTCTTCTTTGTGTCTTTATCAGTATTTTTCCTTTTCTGTCTCTCTTTCTTTTCTGCCTCTTCTTTCTCTGCCTCGTCCTTATCAGTAGCTTCTTCTTTTGTTTTGTCCGTTATCTCATCTGCATTTTCTTTGTTCTGAGGACTTTCAGCTGTTTCATCGAGGCTACGTCCTTTTTGCCATCAGAACCAGAATCTCATTGTGCCTCCTTTGTACCATCAGCACCGTTTCCTGCCTCATCCGTCTTGCCGATATCTTTCTTCGCCCGTATCTGCCTTTCCTTCTTGAGACTTCTTATTCTCGTTCTTGTTTTCTGAGTCTTACTACCTGAAGTCTCTTATTTTCAGTCTTGCCTCCGTAGACTTCTTCTCTGACTTACTCTCTGAAGTCTTCTTATTTTCAGTCTTGCTCTCCGTAGGCTTCTTCTCTGACTTACTCTCTGAAGTCTTCTTATTTTTCAGTCTTGCTCTCCGTAGACTTCTTCTCTGACTTGCTTTCTGAAGACTTCTTTATTTTCAGTCTTACTCTCCGTAGACTTCTTTTCCTGACTTGCTCTCTGAAGTCTTCTTATTTTCAGTCTTACTCTCCGTAGACTTTCTTCTCTGACTTGCTTCTCTGAAAGTCTTCTTATTTTCAGTCTTACTCTCCGTAGACTTCTTTTCTGACTTGCTCTCTGAAGTCTTCTATTTTTCAGTCTTACTCTCCATGACTTCTTCTCTGACTTGCTCTCTGAAGACTTCTTATTTTCAGTCTTGCTCTCCGTAGACTTCTTCTCTGACTTGCTCTCTGAAGTCTTTTTGTTCTCTGCCTTACTTTCTGAAGTCTTCTTATTCGACTTACCTCTGAGGACTTTTGTTCTCGACTCTTTATTTTCTGTAGCTTCTTTCTCAGTCTTACTCTCGAGGTCTTCTTGTGTTTCGTCTTGCTTTGCAAGTCTTCTTATTTCCTGCCTTACTTTCTGTAGCTTTTCTCTGCTCTTGCTATCTGCCTTACTCTCTGACTCGCTCTTCTTGCCCTGTGAAGGCTTTTTCTCTGTGTTGTTATCAGCCACAGTCTTTTTGCAGGCTTATCTTCTGCTTTCTCATCAGGAAATCACAGGTGCATTCACTGCAGGCTTAATTATACTTGATATGGTATTGTACCAAGTCGCAGTTATTTTAAGCGGTTTATCAGGCATAATGATGTCTTCACTTACACCGTATTGTTACCATTGTCTACTTTCCAGCCTGAGAAATAATAGTCCTTCTTCAAAGGTCTGATAGGTAGCCAGACTTCCTACCTCATAAGGAACGCTATACACTGCACTTCCGTTAGCAGCAGTCTACTGTAAGATAAGGTCTCCATCTTGCGATAAGCTTGGTTCCTGTTACCCTGTCAGGCATAATGAAGGTATCAGATGGCTTGCGGTTTACTGCATTGCCCTGTGAGTCTAAGGTATCCCAGCCTCCAAACTCATATCCAGGACGAACAAAGATGTCAGGTCTTACAGTTACACTTGTCCCACTGTCGTGGTATTCTGGAGCAATGGTCTCAGCTCCTTCGTAATTAAGGTCATACATAAGCTTACGGGAAGGGCCACTTATAAGGCTGAAGCTAACTGTAGCAGGAGGTGCTTCTACTACTGTTGTAGTCTTAACAGGTTCGCCTGAGTATGCACTGCCTGCTTTTGACAAGGCAAGTTCAGCTGTATAATGAACATTTGCATTGACAACTGCTGTGTGAGTATTTACACTGGCATCCCCATCTCCAAGAACAAATGATATAGTTCCCTTTATATAAGTTTTTCATTTTCTTTGTTATCCCCGTAACAGGTAAAACCTTTTACCATCAATCGTTACAGTGGCCTCACCTTCAGGAATAGATGTCCAGTATTTACGCTGGTCATCTGCACGACGGAATGCCTTATCAGGCCTTATCACTATTTCCATAGTAATAGGCTTTCCTGGTTCAATTTCTCCCGAGGTATGACGTATACTTGAGATAACTGAAGGCTTAAATCCATCTACACTATCATTAATCTTTCCATTACCTTGCCCGTTACCTCTTGTATATCCCCAAGCTATGAGGTATCCTTCCTGCTCCATTTTTCTGTAGTATCTCTTCAGGAACCTTCGCTTCTGTTCTGCCTCAGCTTTTGCGATCCCTTAGTTCTGATATATGTGATCATTGCTCTTTTCCACCTGTACCAGCACCGGTGATAGGTATCCCTTTTTCGGGTTTACCATATAAAGCATACTTTTCGGAAGAATCTATAGTAGCACTAAGTTCTGCACCGTTTGTGACAGGCCCTTGGGATAATACCTCAAGTCCACCATCAGACTTCAGCCTGGTTATTACGCTGTATACTTCCGCATGGTACATATTTGATGTAGCTTTGATTGTAATATTGCCAGCCAGTACCGTCTGCGAAAACCACTGCTAACTAGGGCTACAACTAACATTGCGTAAACAAGGACAAAACTTCCAAAGGTAAGCTTTTACAGATTTCATAGTTTTTCTCAATTTTTCAGTAAAATTAATAGGTTTACGTTATATTCCATTAAAATGCTTCTTCGATTGTTTTTAGCATTTTAATTATCTCTTTCATAATTCTGTACTGTGTTTTGTTTATTGTGAAGTTTATAGAATTCTTTACAAACAAAAACAGGACTCACACCTAATATCGGCATAAGTCCAGTAAATCATAACATACGTATAATAAATTTATTTTTACCTTAAGCACACTTATTCTCTTAATCACTTAATCAAGACTAGTCCAAGTATTCATAAAAACACTTCATTCTTAACATCTCACTTATACTTGTACAAATTCATGCTTTTCAGCATTTATATAGTTTATCAAACCACCCTGCTTTATTATCTTCTTTTATAAAGTCCGGGAAAAACCTGACCTGTAAAGCTCTCCTCCCAGTGGTAAGGTCTTTGATTATACCTGTATCAAAGTCAATCTCCACCTCATCACTGTTATTGATAGCCTCTGCGGCCTCCGCACATTCAATGATTGGAAGACCTATATTTATCGCATTCCTGTAGAATATCCTTGCAAATGTCTTTGCTACACACAGGCTATACCTGATGCCTTGATGGCTATAGGTGCATGTTCCCTGGAAGAGCCGCAGCCAAAGTTATCTCCTGCTACCATTATATCTCCGGGCTTCACCTTGTTTACAAAGTCTGCATCTATGTCTATCATACATTTTGCCGCAAGCTCGTGAGGGTCTGAGGTATTTAGGTATCTTGCCGAATGATTACATCTCGTATCCACGTCATTACCATATTTATAGAACATATCCTCTTGCTTCCATAATCCTCCTATAATCCCAGTTCTTCAGGCGAACTTATTTTACCTGTAATGGCACTTGCAGCAGCCACTGCGAGGGCTTGCAAGGTAGACCTCACTTTCAGTATGTCCATACGGCCTACAAAGTTTCTAGTTGGTTGTGATACTGCGCGCTCACCCGCAGCAAGCACTCCCATATGTCCTCCAGACATAGTCCACAGGTAGGAGTACTTACGATGCAGCCAGCCTGTAGCAAAGGTTGTAATAAGTCCCTCTTTAAGTGCAGTAAGATAGACCTCTTGTAGCAGGTATGACAATTGCCCTTATCCCCGGTGCCACCTTTTTATCCTTCATTACATCTGCGCCACCCTTTATATCTGATATCCTGCCGTTCGGTGCACAAGAACCGATGACTACCTGGTCTATCTTAACTTCCCCAGTTTCACCCTATAGTCCTTAGTATTCTCAGGAGATGGAAAATGCAATAGTAGGCTCAAGTTCAGCGAGATTTATTTCAATGACCTCATCATAGAGCGCATCCTCATCAGCCTCATATACCTTGTAGGCGTTTTGTGGAATGCTCCTTTATATACTCCAGGGTAGCTCATCCACAGGGAAGATGCCATTCTTTGCACCTGCCTCTATCGCCATATTGGCTATGGTAAATCTATCATCCATGGTCAGGTTCTTCACACCGTCTCCGGTAAACTCCATAGATTTGTAAAGAGCTCCATCCACTCCTATCTCTGCCTATAATGTGAAGTATGACATCCTTCCCGCTAACCCACTTCTTCATCTTACCTGTAAGCACGAACTTGGCTGAAGTACCTTAAACCAGGCTTGCCTGTAACCATGCCTGCTGCCATATCAGTACTTCCGACACCTGTGGAGAAGGCTCCCAAAGCCCCGTAAGTACAGGTATGTGAGTCTGCACCTATAATGCAGTCTCCGGCTGTAACCACTCCCTGCTCAGGAAGGAGGGCATGCTCTATACCCATACAGCCTACCTCAAAGTAGTTGGTTATATCATGGCTTATGGCATAATCACGCATACATTTGCAGTTTTCTGCCGATTTTATATCCTTATTAGAGTAAATGATCCGGAACGAGGGCTATCTTATCCTTGTCAAATACCTTATTATCCTTAAATTTTGATAATTCTTTGATGGCAACAGGCGCAGTTACATCATTGCCAAGCACCATGTCAAGCCCCTACTTCTATAAGTTCTCCTGCATGCACCTTAGAAGTCCCGATGGTCAGCGAGAATCTTCTGAGTCATGTCATTCCATAATATACTCTTCTATTCTAAGTATTCTTGTATTATGCTAAGACATATAGTATAATAAAAAATACATATCAAACATAATTGCTATGAAATATGGTTATGCAATGATACAAGCATCAATAAGGAGTCCGCTATGGAAAATAATGATAGAACAGAATCTATCACTTTATCATATATTTAATACAGTTGCAGAGGCAGGGGAATATCTCCCACGCAGCAAAGGGAGCTCTTCATAAAGCCAGCCTGCCATAAGCAAAGGCTGTTACAAGGCTTGAGCAAAACTTAGAGACTAAGCTCTTTGTAAGAAGCTCAGGGGAGTTACCCTTACTGACTCAGGCAAAAATGCTGTGCGAGCAGACAAATGCTGCCTTTTAAGCACCTAAAACAGGCAGAGGATACGATTAAGAAAAACAAAAGCTGGGTACTGGCAGTCTCAAAATTGTGTTTCCACTACCCTTTGTAAGTATGTACTTATGCCTTATCTTGAGAAGTTTATCAGTTACCCTCTATGTCAAAATATCAATAGCTGCCAATCTACCTATCAGACACTTAACCTCATACAGAATCACAAGGTGGATATAGGGCTTGTCAGTGAAAGCGGGAGGCTTGAAAAACCTTGTATTTGCACCTATAGGGATGGTTGAAGATGGCTTTGTGGCCACTCTCGATTATCTAAAGAATCTCAAAAAAAGGCATCCTGAGGCTGCCTCCAATCCATTTGAATACGCTAATCTTATGCTACTTGACCAGCACAATGTATCCAGACGTTACATAGATGAGTATATAAGGGCAATGAGCTATCTACCGACAGATGCTTAGGGCATATCCTGGAAGTCAGCAGTATGGACCTTCTCATAGAATTTGCCAAAATAGGTCTTGAATAGCCTGCGTAATAACAGACTTTGTAAAGAAGGAGCTTAAAGAAGGCAGTTTAACCACCATTCCTCTCTCTCTCCCAATACAAAAAAGAGAGATAGGATTTACCTATCTCAGAGAATATACGGCTAATGACGCCCTTGAAGCCTTTATTAGTTTTTGCAGAAAGATTAGTACTCCTTAACCTTTCTTGGCTGCTTGTACTTCATACTTTTAATCATTCTTTCGGAGGGCTCAGATTATCTTATAGAGCTCTCCGCTTTTACTTACTATCATAGAATAAGTTCTTACGTCACTGTCATATGAGCTAAAATCCTTGACCTTTATTCTGTCATTGTGGTTATATGCCTTTATAGAATCCGAATTGGTGGGAGCTATAACCTCAGCATTTTCAATATCCACCCTCATCAAGGTCTTTTCTCCTTGCATTACCGCTGATTCTGTCCAAAAATCAATCTAGTCCGTCCGTTTATATGTATTCATATTCAATCTTAAGCCTTGAAAATATAAACACCGTGATTGCATAGCTACAATAGGGGTTATTATAAGTGCAGGGTTGATTAAAACTAAAATAAAGCTATACCACTCCAGCTATCAAGCCCGCCCTTATAGCTTTATTTTTTGCCTGTGTCGAGGCACTTAATGCCCTCTTCCAAATACTGATCGTTCATACTTCCTTCCTATTCAATATAATTAAGTCACAAGTGCTCATATTATACATTGTTTATGGCTTCCAAATAGGCTGTTATTAGTTTTGTTTTTGCTGGTTCTTTGACTTTTACGACTATCAATACAATTGTATTACATATAGTAGATAAATATGTCTACGATTAGTTTGAGAGTTCCAGAAAAGAACTGAACATCTTTAAATCCTATGCAAAACATAACATACATCATTGTCGAAATTATTAGAATTACAGTGCTTGATTGAGGACGAATACGATTTGAGTGTTTGAAGAGTATGAAGCTAAAAAGCAAGCGGGAAGATTAAAACAAGACCAATAAACGAGCTTTGGAAAAGAGCTGACTATGGTCTAGTTGTTACGACCGATAAATTCGATAAATCATTCAAAAACTGGATAAACAAACACAAAAGATAATTAGAGCTTGGATTGAGAAAAACTTGTGGGATGCGAGAATCCTGCATACACGGAAAAGGACTTGCGGCGAATAAAAAGTGGACAATGGAATACCGAGTAGAGATTATCGCATTTTGGCAGAAATTAGAATAATGAATTGGTTCTAGTACTCGCTGAAGTCGGTCATGAAGTCGTATTTATTAAGAATGGAAACACAATCATCATAGAGTATAATATTAGACTAATATTTGAAAGGTTAGATGATGGTATATTAAATGTAGAACATTTGACACATAGCTTTTGGCGACAGAGCGATATTTAACGACGTATCCTTCCGCCTTTTGGCAGGAGAACACATAGGGCTTGTTGGCGCAAACGGCGAAGGTAAGTCTGCTATGAATATAATTACAGGCAAGCAGATGCCTGATGAGGGTAAGATAGAATGGGCAAAGAACTGTCACGTCGGCTGATATGGATCAGCACGCAGTTCTCACCAAGGGGATGACGATAAGAAGCGTCTTAAAGTCTGCCTTTGACTATCTTTTTGACCTTGAAAAAAGACTGAATGAAGCCTATCTTGAAATGGGCGAGGCCGATGAGGAGAGCCTTACTAAGCTTATGGAGGAGACAGGTACCATCAGGACTTGCCTACGATGCACGACTTCTATATGATAGACTCAAAAAGTCGAGGAAGTGGCTGCGCCCTTTGGTCTTAGCGATATAGGACTTGATAATGATGTTACCGAGCTTTCGGGCGGTCAGCGTACCAAGGTTCTTCTGGCTAAGCTGTTGCTTGAAAAGCCTGATATTCTCCTTCTTGACGAGCCTACCAACTACCTTGACAGAGAACATATTGCCTGGCTTACCAGATATCTACAGGAATATGAAAATGCTTTCATCATATAAGCCACGACATTCCTTTCTTAAACGGTGTAATCAACATCATCTACCACCTCGAACAATCAGGAAACTAAAGCGTATGTGGTGATTACAACAACTTCCTCGAGGTCTGTGAGATGCAGAAGGCGCAGCAGGAGGCTGCCTATAACAAACAGCAGAGAAATTGCTGACCTCAGGACTTTGTGGCAGAAATAAGGCGAGGTATCCACCAGAAATATGGCTATGTCAAGGCAGAAAAACTGATAAGATGGATATAATAGAGCTTGCCGGAGAGAAGCCAAAGCCTGTATTTAACTTCCTTGAAGCAGGTATCAGCGGAAAGGTTATCCTTGAAGCAAAAGACCTTGTTATGAGCTGCGACAGCCCTCTAAGTAAGCTTTCCATGAACTCTATATGGAAAGAGGTCAGAAGGTTGTTATCGAGGTGCTAACGGAATAGGAAAGACCACTCTTCTTAAGAGCATTATGGGACTAATTCCGCCTCTTTCAGGAGAGGTAAGGCTTGGTGATTCACAGGAACTTGGGTATTTTGAGCAGGAAATGAGTGGAAACGGAAATAACACCTGTATCAATGAAATCTGGGAAGAGTTTCCGGGCTTTAGCCAATACGAGGTTAGAAGTGCCCTTAGCAAATGCGGCTCTTACCACCAAACACATAGAAAGTAGTGGTTAAGGTATTAAGCGGTGGAGAACAGGCTAAGGTAAGGCTTTGTAAGCTTTATTAACAGAAAGAGTAATATCCTGGTACTTGACGAGCCTACCAACCACTTAGATGTGGATGCAAAGGATGAACTAAAGAGAGCCCTTATAGCCTACAAAGGGCAGCATAATCATGGTTTGCCACGAGCCTGAATTCCATGAGGGACTTGGTAAGCGATAGTATGGGATTTGTCCCAGTGGACAACCAAATTGCTGTAATATAATCTTATAAAAAACAGCCGCCTTGTATATATATTTACAAGGTGGCTGTTACTTATTGTTTTCCTTTTACAAAGTCAATCTCCATCTTCAGGCTTAGAGGTATACTTCCTGTTTCCTTCAGCAGCCTTCTTTCAAGATGTCTCGTATGCAGCTTTTGCTCTCTCTTGATTTCCCATTGCTTTGTAAGCTCCATGTAGGTTGGATTGTTGGCAAGCAGCCTTATTCCTTCCTCATCAGGAGGGCAGAATTCAAAAAGTATCCGTCTTGCAACCTTGTTAAGCCTTGGAGAGCCTTTGCCTTCATATAGGATATAGGTGAGGTAATCCTGAACAAACATATCCTTGAAGCTGTTGCGGCAGCGCTGCGAAGTGAAAATCTTTATCTTCTCCTTGGTACTAGGCGCGTCAGGTTGCTGTTTTACGGTAGAACTGTATATAATCACAGTACAGACTGGTAAGCGAAGGGTCGAGTTTACATCGTTCCAGCGTCCTCCCTGCACTCTCTTACAGATCTCCCAGCGGAACTCACCGTCATCTTAACTCATGGTACTTAGAGGTCATCCATATGCAGTATAGATATGAACATCCTGCTGGGTGTAGTTCTTACCTTTCCTTCTATCTCCTGCCACATTATGCCTCTTACACCCTGCATTGAGCATGAGGATGAAAGTCAGGAGCTTTTCTACGTGGATATGCTCCTTTGCCATAAGGTCGCCGTCTCCCTATAGGTAGAGTTTCCTGTAAAATGCTGAAAAGTCCACGCTCTTAATGGCATTTATATCTTATAATACCCGGCTTTACCATACAGCTTTCTAGTTCTTTTAAGATATTGTCTTCATAAAAATACCGGACAGAAGGTGGATACACGGCCACAGGTTATCTTATTTTGCTGTCTTAAATATGTTGTCAAGCTCATAGCATACCTTAAAGCTTCTCACGTCCTCCATCAGCTTTTCAGCCTCGAGTTGGTGACCTTCTTGGTTGACTTAAGTGTCCTTACATATCAGAAAAATCCACCTCTAGCTCGTTACGGCAAGGCTTCTTCTCCCCCTATATACAGCCAGCTGTCAGTCATAGAAGGTATATACTCCCGTGACAGCAGGGTCGTTCTCCTTAGCTCTTCAGAGAACTTATATAAAGCCTTTAGTATACTCTTCTCCCGCAAGTATCTCATCAATGTATCCAAAAGTAAAGAAACATTCTATACGGGAGTTAGCTCTTTTTCAAGGCTCTTAAAGAAAACCTCTGAATATATCTGATAAAACTCAGCTGTTATCTCTCTTTTTAAGCGCAGTAGTCTCATCATCTATGGCATTTTTGTCCTTTAGTGTAGTTTATTTATATTAATCCTAAAAATCTTCTCTCAGGTCCTACTATCTCCAGCAAAAGTCCAGGATGGTATCGAGTGACTCATAGAACTTTTCTATCAAATCACCTTCTTCATTTTCCTTTTCCATTGCTACCGTAAGAGAATTATCAAGCTTTATGGCTTTGAATGAATCAGTGCACTCTTTTATCTTTATAGCAAGCTCGTCATTGGCATTAAGCGTGACCTTGCCGAGACTCACTTATCACTGTAGTCATCTTGTTTAGCAAGCTGTTTTTAATAAATACATCTGAAGAAATCTTCTTATACACTTCCAAAAAGCTTATAGAAGAGCCCTCCTTCTTTTCAATAAAAAGCTGCTAAGCATTTTCTTATAAACTGATGTCTTTCACTTATCAGATGAACCGCTTTCCTTACATCAATGCAGCTCTTTTTAATCATTCCTATGGATACATCCGGCTCAGCTATAAGAGCCTTGAAGTTTCTTCCCGCATATATCTTATTAAGGCCTTCATAATACCCCATCAGCCAATAATCAATATCCTCAATATTAGAATATACCTCAAGCTGCTCTATTCCCTTGTTAGGCTCTAGCTTTTACACCCTGCCTTTTCCAGCAAGATGCAGGTAGAGATTATAGCAGGCAGTTAAGTTGTCATAGATAGTATTGCACCTTACCTGCTCAGTCCTGTAGGAATGTATGATTCTTGTTATCTGTCCCAAAGCACGAACGAATACATATCCTTGCAATATCAGGATTGGAATTAATCAACAAATCTATGGATTCTATACCCGTAACCGGATAAACAAAAAAACTTGTATCCTCAACAACAATATATGATAATATATGCACTTCGAGAGCACTTTCGCATATACCAACTACATCCCCAGAGGGCCAAGCTCATAGCTTCCACCTCACAGCAAACCCTTATCTTTCCGGACTGCATAATACAAAGCTTTATCAAATGACTGTCCGGCGCTTACCAGTAGTCTCCCCGCTTTAACAATAAGTTCTGACATATCTTCTCCCAAAATTAACTAAATCTTTTCATCAAGCCATCTAGCAACCACCTTCATAATATCTGCCCTGTTTACCTCATTGTGCAATTCATAGGCCTTCCAGTGAGGTCGATATATTCGGTCACATCCTTAATATCGGCATTTCTTAACATTTCAGTAACCTTTTTACACACCTTTACCGTAGTTTCCTACAGGGTCTTCCTTCCCCGATATAAGAAGGATGGGCATATCCTTTGGCAGGCTCCTTGCCCATTCCTTTCTACTTCACACACCGTAAGGGGCAGTAGAAGGAATGATATCCTTTTGCAGTAAAATTAAAAATTACATTTTAGGGTCCTTGGTGTATTTATCTATAAGCCCCTATCGTGTGTAATCCAGTCACTAGGTGTCTTGGCATCAGGATTCCATCTATAAACTTACCAAAACTAAAGCTTTAATGAGCAAATCGAAACATAGCCTTCCTTATGGGTTCTGGCTAAAAATGCAGCAAGCAGCCTTCCAACACTGTTCTTAATCGATGGCCCTGCTAGTACCTTAAATGAGTCCGTCTATATAGTATCCGGATACCTTGATGCATACCACCTCGCAAAAGCTCCCATACCATGTCCATATAGTATGATTGGAAAGCAGAGGATATCTTTCCTTAAGATATCATTCATTTTTAAGGTCAAGCTCGATATGCTCCTCATCAAAGTCGCCGTATTCATAGGGCTTTGATGAACCACTATGTCCCAGATGGTCATTTCCCCGCAAATATATAGCCTCTGGCTGTAAAGAAGTCTGCGACCCACTCATAGCGCTCGATATATTCACACATGCCATGTGAAAGCTCTATCACAGCCTTAGGCTTAACTAATTCATCGAGTATAAATATAGGCTGCTATCTTGTGCTTCCCATCAGCCGAATCAAAGTTAAAATGTCTCTTTCTTCATCACCTTCTCCAATCCATCCCATAAAACCACCATAAGCATGTGCAAAGGTCATCCAATCGGCTACAATATGCCACTATATTACAACTCTTTATCTCCCGTTAGCTAAGCTTTATTTACCTGCCTTTTTAGTGGGTGCATTACCTCTTTTAGAAGCCTTGGCTGCCTTTTTGCGCCTTCTCTTCTTTAAGGGTCTTTACTTTGCTAATCTTTGCTTTAAGCCTGTCACCTAATTTATAAAGCTCACCCTTGTACCAGGCACTGTTTAAGGTATCGCTTGCATCGCCATAAGCAGCTTTTAGCAACTTGCCCAGCCCTTTGCGGAATAATTCTTTTATATCAAAGGCTGACATAACTTTAATCTCTGCATTAGCCTTATTCATATCCCCATAGATACTTTTTCGTAAAGGAACGCACGGTTTTCTCTTAACCATCTTTTTGATATAATTTTCAGTCTTGGTGAACATCTCACCTACGATAGAGGTATTATCAATGTCTTTCTTATAGGCCTTAAGATCCTTTTGAAGTCCTTTTTAGGTCTTTTCTTATAGCCCGCCTTCTTAAGCGCACCATTTACATAGGAATCAAGCTGTCTCTTAAGTATCTTTTTCATGACCTGATGTCGTTGTTTGTGTACACTGCATCATAGTCTTTTGATGTTTCTTATACCCTTTATCTCCAAGATCATTTGGCGCAGGGCATCAGCGCTTTTGCCTTCCGCAATAGAGGCTCAATCACATTCTTTGCCTACGATATCGCTACAAAAGCCTTAGAGTATGCCGCATCTACATCTGAGCATAATATTCATTAAGACTCCTTCTTGTCTACAGATTTATGCAGCCTCTTTGACAGTGTTGTAAACATCATCTTTAAGCTTAGCAGTTGTGACTTAGGTCCTGTCTTAAGTATGTCGTAGCCGGAAAGTGCCTTAAGCTGGTTAGCGTAGTCATGCGAGCTTGCCTGTAGGTGACCTGCAGAATCTTCTCTGATTTCCTCATCAGCACCGCCAGTAAATAGACTCTGTATCATATTTTGCATCTAAGATGTACTTAAGTGCCTCTTTCCAACTTACCACAGCTGACCAATACCTCAGGGGGTATACTTTTGTGCGGTTTTGAAGCAAAGTCAGCATAAACTGTATCAATCAAATCCCTTGCCTTTGACTTGAGCATGCTTTCCAGAACTTACTATGTAGCTTGCCTTAACTGTGTTTTAGACTTCTTCCTGCCTATATCAGCAGGCTTTTAGAGCATCTCTTTTGACACTTACCGGTAAGGTCTGCAACTTAAGTATCTACACCATTGTGCCAGTTCCGTCTTCTATAAGTCCCATAGATGTGACCTTAACAAAGACTTTACCTGCCTTCTTGGCTGTAAGCTCACCTGTCTTTTGTCAATCTTTGCATATCTTGAGTCTGCTAGCTGTCCATTCTACGCCTTTTCAGCCACATCCACCGTCTTGCCTGATGAATTTATCGCTTCAGCGGCAAGCAAACTTGTTCTTACCACCTGAAAGCAGCTGTCTTCTTGGTTATCTTGATATCCAGAAACGGCAGGCTTAAAGCAGGTGTAAGTAAAGACCCTTAAAGAAGGCAAAAGGCAGCCAAGGCTTCTAAAAGTAATGCACCTGCTAAAAAAGGCAGGTAAATAAACAACTAACCGGGGAATAAAGGTTGTAACATGTGGCATATTGTGGTAGTGGATGACCTTTGTATGATATGGGATGGATTGGAGAGGTGATGAAGAAAAGACATTTAACTTTGATTCGGCTGATGGGAAGCACAAGATGAGCAACCCTATATTTATACTGATGAATTAGTTAAGCCTAAGGCTGTGATAGAGCTTTCACATGGCATGTGTGAGAATATATCGAGCCTTATAGGTGGTCGCAGACTTCTTTGCAACCAGAGGCTATATATTTGCAGGGGGAAGCCATCATCTGGGACATGGTGGTTGTCAAAGCCTTGTAGTACGGCGACTTTGATGAGAGCATGTGACTTGACCTTAAAATGAATGATATCTTGAGGAAAGAATATCCTCTGCTATCGCCTATATGGACATATGAGGGGCTTTGCAGTGGTAACTCATCAAGTATCCAAGGACGGACTCGTTGTGTTCAGACGCCGTGATGAAACAGTCGAACTGCTGCTGGGTACAACCAGGAACCCAGAGGCATGTTTGCTCGTGCTTTGGTTCGGTGGTTGCCAGTGGGATCACGATATGGCCAGTGACGGATTACGCGATAAGGGAGCTTATGAACAAACCGGGAGACCTAAATGGTACGGGCACACTGCTGAGATGGGTCGCTGCTTACTGCCCGCTGCGATGATAATGAAAGTAGACGAGAACTATAGTGTCGCCCGTCATCGGGAGAACGTTCCTGTGGGCACCCGTGGGTACTGGTGTTGAGAAAGGCTGCGACGGGATGTGTTCAATATGGGCCTGGAGGCATGGTGCACGGTGTGGGCGGGGCAGACCAGCGAGGCGGTGCCGGGCGCTTGACGGTGTTTTGAGGAGAGGCATGTCCGGGGCTGCTGTTAAAGCAGGCGGATGGCTTCGGACAGTCATTGATAAACTGTGATATGAGGTCGGAAAGACAGGGTTTGCTGTGGTGGAAGCTATGAGCTCTTCAGATTGTGATTGATATATGCGGTCTTCGAAGTGCATATGTATCATGTGTTGATTCTGGTTTTTCGTTTAATCCGGTTGATGTAAATCCAGATTGATTCAATCCTGATACGGGATATGTGTTCGTGCAAACGAGATAACAGAATCATACGTTCTACAGGACGAGCGGGTGGTCATCCTGTCGCGTTGCCTGTATAATGCGCGGGCGGGTGCTGGCGGGCTGAGATGGGCGGCGGAGTGTTCCGTATTGAGGGATGATTGACCCGGCTGATGTGTTATGAAGACGCTAATAGACAGCAATGCGGGAAAAACTTCAGGCTCGCTGGTGGATATCCATGGGAATTAAGGCACCGATGGTGAAGAAGGGTCTTCTGGCTTTGGAGATAATGAAAGATTTCTTCGGGCTGGCATTATTAAAACAACGCTGCTGGATGACTATTATGACAGAAATGAGTCTGTGGTCACGCAATATGTGTTCTCAGATAAAAGAATGCACACTATTCATTCAAGCCCGCGATAGTCTGCGGCGTGGAAGGAAGTGAAGAGGTGGTTGATGAAAGGATATGAGTCACTCGATCTGGTTTGCTGAGATAATGGACCTGGTTAACTGCAATATGACAAAAAGCAAGGACAAAATAACCATGAACTTCTGCGGCAAGAGACGCAGCGGGACTGTCGGGCGGGGTTTTGGCTGGAAACGCGAGAAGAGCAGCAATGAATGTTTCTTCACTGATGCGATGATGGACATGCTGCGGGCGGCTGCTCGCAGGCTTTATAAGTTCTCTGTTCAGGCAACACCTGTCGCAGATATCTGCAACTCTGTGACTGACCTTGCTATATGGGGGAAAGGCTGCCGCCAAGCTGAAGTGGACTACGACATGTGGGACATAAGTCGGCAGAAAGGTCACCAGCTCCGGGCTGGTGGGCGGCTGGGTATGCTATGACTTGACATTGCTGTTGGACACGGCAAATGGGCAACCTGTGACATGTCTGTCGGCGTATTCTCGAACAATAAAAAAACTAAGCTGTATCGCTAAACCGGGTGAAGAAAAAATATAAATGCCATTAAACGTGGTTTCACTGAGGAAACTCTATGGGAACGGCAACAAACGAGGGGCTGTCACGCCAGAAACTCGGTCACTCGTGCTAATGCGGTGTGAAGGCATGACCGGAAGATAGACTACACTGGCAGAGATGTTCATATCTATACTGCATGAATGAGCCTCTAGCCACCATGGTGAATGACCGGTGACTGGAATCTGTGGAAATGCGGGGAGGAACGCTGGTGCCGACCTTCACTGCCGATGCTGTGCAGCGTTGCAGGGTTCTGGTAAAACGACAACGCCTGGTACCAGGGAAGATAATTCATCGACGCTGCCTGGCGCTCGAACCAGCGTTCGGGGATTACTCACCCGTCTATGGTGAGGCTCAGGCAACTGGTACAGATTTCGGACTGCTGATTCTGCCCTCTGATGAGGAAGGAATGGGCTTATGACGTCAACCGTGAGCTTGTGGCGTGGAATCGAAGGCAAAAACTGTCGAACATCGAAGCTTTCTTTGAAAGAGGCTGAAACCTGAAGATGATTGACTTTTAACAAAAGGAAAACAATAGTAACAACCACCTTAATAATGTC
>BNJV01002117.1_pt1 | contig 58597 bp, 75 predicted proteins | sample 8540591 | NCBI WGS metagenome assembly BNJV01 (sample SAMD00202457, study PRJDB9452) | human saliva metagenome | host: Homo sapiens | reverse complement strand
AAAGTCAATGATATATTAAATGTAAATTTATTGTTGACCTTATAAAAATATAATGTTATAATTTCGCAACAGTTAGATATTACTAACTGTTGTTTTGTTTTTGATTATGGTTTTTACTATTGATTCAAAAAGGGATTTAACATAACTAATAATTGCAAAAGAGAGGTAGAAGATGAGTTACATTAAAAAAAGAAGAGCTATGCTTGTAGTAGTTCTTGTTCTAAGCATCGTGCTTTCGAGCATTAGCTTGGTATCTGCTGCGAGTAGGACAGAAGATGTGTATAATCAGTATGACGCTTCTGTAAAATCAGGAAGTAGTGCTTACGGATATACAGATGGCAATAGGTGGACCGCGGTATATGAGAAGGTTCTTGGAACTAATGGAACACCGCTCACTCCAATATGGTATTCTCCTGATGGTACAAACTATTACCCAGTAGAGGTATCTAGAGAATATAGAAGTGGATACATATATACATTCAAAGCAAAATGGAGAGGTTCTTTACCAAGGACCAAGCGCTGTTATTGATCCTGCGATTATAACAAAGCTATATGATAAAAAGCTTACGAAGACTATTTACAGCGGTACAGAGACTGTGTCCAACACAACTTTTGATGGCCCTGTAGAGGTTGAGGCTGGTGCAAATATTACTTTTGACAATGTAAAGTTTAACAATGGACTTACTACATACGGGATATCTAATGTATCAAACAGCACTTTTACGGATAGCACAGCCACAAACAAAGGTGATGGAGTTACATATATAACAGATTCATATTTTGGACATACATCTAGCTCATCAAGCTTTATGGGTAGGACAACATCAGTTGTAGGTGTTAAGATTAAGAGTAATAGACTCACTGATGCAATCAAAGGAAAGCCATATGAGGAAGTACTAACATTCCCTGATTTTTCTTACACATACTATCCAGGCTCATTTAGTCCTATAGTAACATCTAAGATGCACTACGACTCAATTAACATTGTAGGAACTCTTCCTAACGGCCTAGTTTTCAAGTGCTGCAAATTATGATGCTGCTAATGAAAAGACTGATGTAAATATTTCAGGAACTGCTACGGCAGAGGGAATTGATCAGAAGTTTTATGTTAATTTTAAGGAAGGTGTATCAAAGCTTGATATCACAGTCCCTATGTTGATTACTGTAAATTCATACAGCCTTGAGTATAAGGTAATAGGCGAAACCCCAAGCGGATATACTGTTCCTAATGCAGTAGCAGGCATAGGCTACAGTGAAACCATTACCCTCGAAGCTGCTCCAAATAGAATTGAAGCGGCAAAGAACGGAGTCAACGGAGTATGGGAATTTACAGGTTGGTCTACAGACAAGGATAACCTAGATGCGACAAAGGTTAGAACCGTGGATGTAACTCAGAATACAGAAGTTTATGGCCAGTGGAAGTTCACACCAAAAATCTGATCCTTCAAATGTGAATCCTAACAGTAATGGATCTTCACCATCTAATCAGGTGAATAAGAAAGGTATAAAAAAGACTCCAAATACAGGAGATAGAAACAATTTCGGAGGATATCTTCTAATGTTAGATGCTACTTCAGCAGCATTGGTAGTAGTTGGTAGACGCAGATTTAACTAAGTCACTATAAGATAAAAGCATAATAGCTTAATTGGTCTAATAGTTACGTAATAATAAAATAAAATACGAGGGGCTTTCAGTTATGAATTGAATTATTCTGAGACTCCTCGTTTTTATGTCTTGAATTGTATAAGGCATTTAGCTTTACAATTCTATTTCTTTTCTTCTTACTCTTGTAAGGATTGTTTTTCGCAGGCTTCTTGTTTTGATAGCTGCTTTTATCAGGCCCCTGGAAGAAGTTCAGGAATCCTGTTGGATTTGCACCTTTCTCTCGCATCTCTTTCCATCTCTTCCCTATTAATATTAGGGGCCTGCACGGAAGTAGAGGAATAGTCCAGATATAAGACCTGTAAATATCCCGATGCGTACGTATTCTAAACCTGTGAATTTGTAAAATACGAATAAGAATATTACGAGTGAGCCTATAAAGAATGCTAGCCAGAGTTTTTCTGGAAGCGCCTTGTGATGCGACGGGAGAAATCCTCAAACTTTGGTGACTTCGCCTCTATCGCTGTAAGGACAAAGATGGTGAAAAATACACCCATAAAAAGTGCGAGTACTAAGATAATAGCTCTGAGTATAAACATAAGCGTTTGCTCCTAAAGAATAATAACTATAGATTGAATAACGGGAACGCTGAACGCGTTCCCGCCTTATTGCGCAAGCATATACTGATTAGTGAACCTCAAAAGAAGTTTTTTTAAATATTTTTAATCTTGTATCCTACTATTTAGCAGCTTTCTTTTGCTGCTTTTTGCAGCCTTATCTGCTAGATAGTATTTTCCAGGAGTGTTGAAGAACTCGTCCTGAGCCTTCTTTACCTGTGGAACCATTAGAATCTACAGCAATCATATTTGGAATGATGATGAGTCCTAGGAACGCATCTGTTAGTGAGTATAGTACGCCCTAGATCGATTCCTAGTCCACCTACTACAGTTGCTATGATGTAAACCCAAACCCAGATTTTTGCTGAATCCGATACCAAATAGGAACTCTGCCTGTCTCTGTCCGTAGAATGTAACAACGATGATTGTTGAAAGTACGAATAGGAATACGCATATAGCTACAAAGTAGTTAGCAAATGTTGGGTTGAAGTTCTTGCTGAATGCAGCCTGTGCTAGAGCACCTGCATCGATTCCCTTTTCTGTCCAAACGCCTGAAACCAAAACTGCTAGAGCTGTTACTGTGCAAACGATGATTGTATCAACAGTAACTTCGAATACGCCCCAGAGTCCCTGTCTTACAGGGTGATCTACGTTAGCAGCAGCGTGTCCCTGAGGAGCAGTACCCATACCAGCTTCGTTTGAGTAGCATCCACGAGCAAATCCCCATCTTAGTGCAGCACCTAGAGATGCTCCTGCGAATCCACCGAAAGCAGCTCTCCCTGTGAATGCTGATCCGAAGATTTCTGCAAATGCGTTAGGAATCTGGTTAAAGTTCTTAACGATGATTACTAAAGCACCTAGCATGTAAACGATAGCCATCACTGGAACGAGCTTATCGCAAACATCACCGATTCTCTTTACGCCACCTATGCAAACGATGATTGTAATAATTGCTACAGCGATAGCAATTGGAAGTTCAGGAATTCCAAGAGCCATACCCTGCTTTGTTACAGATGCAGCCTGTGAAGCAATTGATGGAATAAGTTCTATCATAAGTCCGAAAGCGTAAAATGTTCCGAAGAAGATACCGATTTTCTTTGCAATACCGCTCTTACCGAGACCTCTGCAGTAGTAGTAAGGACCACCAACAAAATCGCCAGCTTCGTTCTTTTCTCTGTACATTAGACCGAGGGTTACCTCAGTGTACTTTGTAGCCATTCCGATGAATGCCATAACCCAAATCCAGAATACTGCACCAGGACCACCAAGAGCAATAGCTACTGGAACACCAACGATGTTTGAAGCACTCGATTGATGATGCTAGAGCTGTAGCAAGCAGCGGCAAATGGTGATACGCCATCATCTGTCTCTGGCTTTGCAAACATTTTACCAAATGTCTGTGAGCAGATATAGCCGAAATGACGGAACTGCAGGAATCCTACTCTGATTGTTACATAAAGACCACCGCATCCAAGCAAAAATTAGGATTGGAATTCCCCAAAACCAGTTACTCAAAAGGCAATTAAAGCATTGATTATAAACATATGCTTCTCCTTTCTTAATAAGTAAATGTTGATATAACTTGCGCATAGTGTATTTCATCTGTAGTTAAGCTCATGTGTTTTTCTTCACCACAGAAAAAAATCTAAATTAATTTCTTCTATAAACCTCTTCACCTGCAAGGTAGGGTATGTTCAACCTTGATATCAGCTATATCATCCTCAGGAATCTCAAAGATATTGCGGTCAATAACGACCATATCGGCGAATTTTCCTATCTCTAGCGTTCCGAGGTAGTCCTCTTGACCAGTTCCATAAGGAACATTCTTAGTAAACATGCAGAGCGCATCGTATACAGAAATCTTTTCCTCTGGATGATAGCCAGCTTCTGGATATCCCTCTAGGTCCTTGCGGGTAACTGCTGCGTAGATTCCATGCCATGGAGAAAAGCTCTCGACAGGGCAATCTGAGCCGCCTAAAAGTCTTAGTCCTTTTTCTATGTAAGTCTTCCACTGATAGCTGTGTGCTGCTCTTTCGGCTCCTACTCTCTCCTCAATCCAGTGGAGGTCAGTAGCCAGGAAGATTGGCTGAATATCAACTATTATAGGAAGCTTGCTCATACGCTCAATCAAATCAGGATTTGCCATCTGCGCATGAATAATTCTAAACGGATCTCGGTTTGCCTGCTCTGCCTCAGTCATTCCGTGCTCTCTGCTCTTCTCAAGTGCGTATTCAACGCCTGTTAGAACGCAGTCAAGTCCTTTGTCTCCGATGCAGTGGACCGCTGGCTGAAGTCCCATCTCATATGCAGTGAGCATCTTTTCGTTTAGCTCTTCCTGAGTCTGAACGAGAAGTCCATCAGTATCAGCAGCATCGCTGTAAGGCTCAAAAAGCTTGGCTGAGCGAGAACCTAGTGAACCGTCAGAAAAATCTATATCCACCATATCTAACCTTGAGGTATGGATCTTCCATTTCTCTTTGGTCAGATATGGCTTGTTATCTAATGTGTCGAGGTAGATGCTAACTCTGAGAGGGAGTTTTTCCTTCGTGGTCGAGTTTTTAGGTAGTCATCAAAAGCTTTCCGTGTACTTCCAAATATCGGCTGCATATGTATGAATTGCAGTGAGCCCGACTGAAGAGGCTTCTGCCAAGGCTCTATCCATGAGCTCGGTTTTGACCTCTGGAATCTTTGTTGGATCGGGGATTAGGTCATCAAAGATCTTGTTGCCTGTTCTCTTAGAATTCCGTTTGGATGTCCGTCTGCTTCTAGCTCTACAACACCGCCTTCACCAAAGTCATAGCCGTTTCCGATACCAGCTTTCTCGAGGGCAAGTGTGTTTGCAACTCCCGTATGCAGGCAAACTCTCTTTATAAGGATAGGGTGCACTTTGCTTGCTTCGTCGAGCCAGTGTCTTGTAGGGATCTCGTCCTCAGTCAGTCATTCCATTTTGACTGGTCAAAGTTATTTCCTCTAATCCACTCGCCCTCCGGCGTTTCTGCCGCCTTCGCCTTGAGTCGCTCTAGGGGCTTCGCCTTTGATTTTAGCTCCGCCAAGATCCACTGTCGTGAAGGTCTGGCAGTAGGCGAAGAAGTGTAGGTGAGCATCGCCAAGTCCAGGAAGCATTACCTTGCCGCCAAGGTCGATGACTTCATCTGTATCAAAGCTAGCTTGCGCGCTCTTATTATCTCCGACGAAGGCGATTTTGCCATCTTTTGATAGCTAGGGCTCTATAGCATGAGCCCTCTTTCTCCATCGAATAGATTTTTCCGTTTATAAAAAGTTTGTCTGCGTGAGCTCTCATTTTTGATCTCCTCAAAATTTTTGGTTTATCCTATTTTAGTAGGTTAAGTATTGTCTGATAAACTAGCTCAGGTGTGTACTCGAATGTGAATCTTGTCTCGATTCTCTCTGTGTACTTGTGAGCGTCCTTTCCTACAGTTCCGATGTCTACTACAGGTAGGTCTAGAACTTGCATGTCAGCTAGTGGAAGTGAGTAAATTTTGCCTTCGCCGTAACCAGGTGTGTTTTAGCTCGAATCTCTCAATTACTGCTGGATCCTTAGGAGCTGCACCATAGCTTAGGTCTGAAATGCAAGGTAGGAACTTCTTGCTGATTAGCTGATAATCGAATGCTGGATCAGCCTTAACGCTTGCAACTGCACCATTTACTGACATCGATAAGAGCCTTGCCCTTTGCTGTGCTATCATCAACATGGATGTGTGGATAGTAAGGTGGTGTGAAGTAAACTACTAGGATAGGGTCCTTATCTGACCATAGGTCGTGAACGAAGTCAACAATCTTAAGTGACTTATCTCTAACGTCAATAGTAGTATCCTTCTTTAGCTCTTCGATATATGCTGCAACCTTTACGTCTAGCTCGTCTCCAAGCTCAGCCTTTACAGCCTTGTATAGCTCGTCGTATGTGAAAGTTCTTGCAACCCATGGCTGCTTTCTGAACTCTCTGCCTACCATGTCGCAGTACATAGCATATCTTTTCGTTTAGTGTGTCAACAACCTGCTGGAAGCACTCGTGGCCTGCGTTCTTCATCTTTGTTAGAACCTGGTCAGGTGTTGAGTCGTGAGTTGCGTAGTTGAGCATCAAAACAGCTTTGTTAGCAATCTGTACAGAGTACTCTGTCTTGAGGTCTCTCTGCTTAAGTGTGATAGGAGGAAGTGTTACCTCTCCGTCAACTGTATCGCTGAACTCAGGATTTAGGTTGATTCTCTGTGTTAGCTGTGATGCAATCTGGTTAGGGTCAAGTCCGTCAAATGACTCACCTACGTGAGTTTCCTTACCGACGATGTAGAATGTAGGCATGATTTTACCAACAGTTCCTACATAGATGTACTTCATTGGGTCGCCTGGGTATGCAGGGTGCTATGTAGTCTGTATCTATCATAGCTATGTAGTCATAGCCCTTTTCCTTCTTGAGGTTAACAAGGTGAGGAACAAAGTTAAGCATTCCGCCTGAGTTTCCTTCTTCGTCGCAAACTGCAGCGTAGATTAGGTTTCCTTCAAAGTTTGCTAGGTCCTTGCTGATTTCTTCCATAATAGCGATGATGATAGCATCACCAGACTTCATATCAAAGAGTCCACGACCGAACATGTACTTTCCGGACTCTAGGTCTTCTCTTACTTCCTCAGGAAGCTTTAGCTCATGGAATCTCTCAATTAGCTCTGCTGGCTGAGTTGAGTACTCCTAAGTGGGCCGTAGTCGGAAATACCAACTGTATCAAAGTGTCCGATGAGAACGATGGTCTTATCAGAAGGCTTCTTCTCACCGTTAAGCTCTGCAACAACAATCTTCTGCCGATTAAATCGTCCTTAAGGTCGATGTAGTAAAAGCTTCTCAGGATTTTTCTTATAGTAGTCGATCTGGCTCATGGTGTCGTAGATCTTTTCTGCCATAACGATTTCGCCCTCTGTGTCGACAACGCTCTGCACTGAAGTAAAGTCGATGGACATTTCCTCAATACGCTTTCTTACATATTCGTTCATCCTCCCATTGTTTAAATGCATATATTCAAGAGCCCTAAATTGACTCTTAAAAACAATATCTTACTGGCTAGACTAGCCTGCCCAAATGCCGATTGGCTTCTTACATCAAAGCGAGCTCTAGTTCTCCCAAGCAAATTCAATAACGCTCTGAATCATCTCCGGCATAACTTCGAGGAGACTGCGCTTATTAACACGCTCCGTCCACTGGTGGTATTCTCTGCCTATAGGTCCGTACAGGATAGAAGGTACCGAGATTTCTTTTGATTGCCCTCAAAAGTCAAGGCTGTATGCGCTTCCCACATAGGGTAGTTAGCTGTTATCTCATCAAAGTCTAGGTCTGGAATTGATGTATAGCTGTTATCGGAGATTCCAGTGAAGTAGTGCTCCGATGTCAAAGCTTGCCCAAATTTCTCCTCTGAAAGTTTCTTAGCAAACTCGAAAACCTTAGTTCCATAGCCCTCGCGGCCTTCAATCTGGTCGCTGTGAGTTGCTGGATAATATGGTGGAGCCATACCTATTAAAACGACAGGCTGCTTTATATCCGCATAGCTCAAAAGCTTATCCATAAGGTAGATGGTAGCATCTGGATAACTCTTTCCCTTGGCAACCATATCCCTAGCCTGATCGTAGAGCTTATTGTAGAACTCATCAAAGGCAGCGCCATCCTTTTCGCGTAGCTTATCGCATAGCTCGGAAACCGTGTAGACGCAGTTTGGATAGTAGATTTTCTCCTTGGTCTCAAAGCGATTGTGCTTCTTGAACTCCTGATACTGAGCGTTAAGCTTATTAACTCTTCGTCAAAGACCTCAACGCAGATTTTCTTTAGCTTTGCAAGTGTCTCAGAAATTGTTGTCTTGAAGCTCAGCACTGTCATGTATCCACATGAGCGGAATGGCAGGGAAACATCGTAGGTTTCTTTAATGTCTCTCATATATTGCCAGTTTAGCGGCATTGAGGACTCATCCTATATACATCGACGAACTCTAGGCTGCCTCCGTTCTTTGGTATATTCCGGCTAGCATATTATGATGACATACCGTTATAGCAGTGACCTATGTGAGCAACAGCTCCTGAGTCATAATAACTGGCATGGTCTTTCCGATTGAACCTAGCGGAGAACCTGTGCAGGTCCATCCTCAGATGCTGGTTCTGGATCTATCAAAAGCATAAAGTTTAGTGAATACTTATTCTTAAGCTCTAGATACTTTGGCATTATTGCTCTCATTCCTGCTGAGTAGCATTCCTCATCTGCAACTGCAGAGAAGAGGTATGAGCCTTCTAACTTACCTTCTTGGGCGAGCTTTGCATATTTCTCAGGAGAACCATGGCGATTGCAATACCGCCTTTCATATCAGCTGCTCCACGACCCCAAAGCCATTCGCCTGACTCAAGGTCTTTTCTCTGAACCTCGTTCAAATCCTTAGTAGCAGCTTAGTCTCTAGCTCAGGGCCTAGTGTGAATGCAAGGGGCTCTGCATCGCCGTAAACTTCTGTAGAAAACTACATCTATATGCCCTGAAAGAATAACAGTATTTGGGCTCTTACCTAAAACAAGTGCGTATGGGACCGTGCGTCCGAAGGGATCGTTTGGTATCTCATATGCACCGCATAGTTCAGGATGTTCCTGGAAATAAGGGATTTGTTTGATAAAAATCATTAACATATACAGAGGCCGATGGTTCCTTTGGCGTGCTGCTTATACTTTCACAAGCGACAAGCTTAGTTAAGACCTCTAGAATTCTGTCTTTCATATAAATCATCTCCTTTTTCTATTGTATGAATTATAGCATAGATATGACTAACTAACTCACCTTTTGTTTCTCATTATTCAAAAGGCAAGTATTCAAACTATTAATATGAAGAAAAGTTTTGCATATATATAATAAATTCGCATAATTCAATAATCTAAAGCGTTGAAATGGTGGGGATTGTGAAAAATGACTATACATAAAAAGAAAAAAATATAAAAATAATGCTTGCATAATTATAAATAACAATGTATAATTACCCTATGATAAAAATTCTATTTAAGGAATAAGTATAAATTACTTGAGAGGGGAAAACGAAAATGAAAGGAAAGAATTTACTTAAAGAAAAACAGTATTGCTTACAGTAGTCTGAAGCGATGGTGGTTGGAGTAACAGCATGTGGACAAAAGAAAAAAATTATGACAGCAAGGATAAGAAAACCTATGTTGTCGGCACAGAGCCAACCTTTGCACCATTTGATAGCAACGGATGCAGATGGAAATATCGTAGGCTTTTGATATGGACCTTATGAAGGCAATTGGAAAGGATCAGGGCTTTGATGTTGAGTTTAAGTCATTTGGCTTTGATGCTCTTATCCCGGCAGTAAACGCTAAGAACTGTGATGTTATCGCAGCTGGCATGACTGCAAATGAAGATCGTGTTAAAAAGGTTGATTTCTCAAACACATACTATGACAGCGGAAATGCAGTTCTAGTAAAAAATCAGACAACACAACTATCAAGGGAATCGATGACCTTACTCCAGATATGACTGTTGCAGTTCAGATCGGTACAACAGGTGCTGATAAGGCAAAATGAGCTTAAGGAACAGGGCAAAAATCAAAGATGTTAAGGTTAACGATGGCGTAGATACATGTCTTCTTCAGGTTAAAATGGCGACGTGGATGCTTTGATCATCGATAAGTCGAGTTGCAGACCGTGCAGTCAAAGAGCAAACAAGGCATTCAAGACGGTTGAGAGACTCTAGACGCTGAGTCATATGCTTTTGCAGTAGCAAGGGCGACAAGGAACTTCTCGAAAAATCAATAAGGGTCTTGAAAACATCAAAAAGGATGGAACATATGAGAAGCTATACAAGAAGTGGTTTGAGGGAAAAATAAGTATGGGTTTATATAGTTTGAGGGCTTTCTAGTTGGCTGAAAAGGCTTGCCAATAACGCTTAGTGTGAGTTTCTTTGCACTAGTTATAGGCGTACTTCTGGACTCAGTACTGGCGCTGATGAGGACTTCGGAAAAGCCCTTAAAGGTAATTTCCGGAATATATATTGAGATTGTAAGGGGAACTCCACTCGATAGTTCAGGCGCTAGTTTTAGCATGACGGAATACCATACTTTCTACAGCAACACAATGTAGATTTCAAAGTGGAGCGTACTTCTAATTCCAGCTTTTATAGTTTGCGGCTTAAACAGTGCTGCATATATGGCTGAGGTTATTCGTGGGGGAATACAGGCTGTTGATAAGGGTCAGCGTGAAGCGGCTCTATCAATTGGAATGACAAAGGCTCAAGTAAACAGACTAATTATAGCTCCACAGGCCCCTAAGGATAGTTATACACTTCGTTTGGTAACGAGTTTGTAACCATGATTAAGGAGACTGCAGTGCTTTTCCTATGTTGGTGTCATAGAGATTCTAAGGAGTGCACAGCTGTGGAATGCATCAACTTACAACACTTTTGAGGCGATATAGGCGCTGCAGCTAGTATACCTTTGATGACAATTCCGCTATCAAAACTGGTTGGTGCATTAGAAAACAATTGGAAGAAAAATGCGAGGTAGATTAGATGATTGAGGTAAAAAATTTAACTAAAAGTTTTGGCGGTGCAATGGCCGTAGATGACGTTAGCTTCTCCGTTCAGGAGGGCAAGGTCACCTCTATTATCGGCTCGTCTGCTCTGAAAAAGCACGACAGCTTTCGCTGCATACAATGGGTTGGAGGATTCTGGAAATCTCACATCGATGGCGAGCTGTCACAGAAAATAACCTCAGAGCTGTTAGGGACTAAGACCGCTATGGTTTTCAAAAACTTCAACCTGTTCAATAATTTGACGGTGCTAAAGAACATCACAGCAGCACCTATTAATGTCAAAGGTATGAGCAAGGTGGAAGCAAATAAGAAGGCGATGAAGCTTCTTCCAAATCGTGGGACTGCTGACAAGAAGGATACTTATCCTAAAAGCCTGTCAGGGAGGTCAAAACAGAGGGTTGCCATAGCGCGCGCTCGCGATGGAACCGGAGATTATTCTCTTTGATGAGCCAACATCTGCGCTTGACCCTAGAGATGGTAGGAGAGGTTTTAGATGTAATGAAAAAGCTCGCTTCCTCTGGAATGACTATGCTTATCGTTACACATGAGATGGGCTTTTGCTCGTGAGATTTCGATCAGGTTATATTTATGACCGATGGAAAAATCGTCGAGGAAGGAACTGCAGAGCGAATCTTTTACTATCCACAAAACGAGAGAACAAAGGCCTTCGTTTCAAGCTTTTTAAAAGTAAACTCAACTTCAGAAGACGACTTGGGATGTAAATCCCGGTCGTTTTTTAGTATGGGGAAAACGGAAAGTTTGCCACAAATGGCTTTTATTCTAGTATAATATATGGGTAGTTAGTAAAATCTGCTTGGTGCGAGCGTAGGGGATTTGTGTCGCGCTCTACAGCACCTTGCAAAATCAATAGAGAAAAGGATTTATATGGATATTATTGTAAAACTTACCGAGGAATTCCGGTGTCAAGAAGGGTACGGATTGAGCAGGCGGTTAAGCTGATTGATGAGGGTAACACGGTGCCTTTTATTGCAAGATACCGAAAGGACGTTACGGGAGGACTAAACGATGAGCAGCTTCGTGCCATCGACGAAAGACTCAGATACCTAAGAGGACTCGAGGAACGCAAACAGGAAGTTCTTCGCAGTATTGAGGAGCAGGGTAAGCTTTACAGATGAGCTAAAGGCGAGATTGAGAAAGCCGAGATTCTGCAGAGGGTTGAGGATCTATATGCCTTTTTAAGCAGAAGAAGACTACAAGAGCAGGAAAGGCCAGGCTAGGGCCTTGAGCCACTTGCTGATTATAATTTACATGCAGCAGAATAAGAGCGGTGATGTGCTTAAGGCAGCTGAACCTTTTGTTGACCCCAAGAAGGAAGTCGAGACAGCAGAAGAGGCTATTCAGGGTGCTTGCGATATCATCGCTGAGATGATTGCAGATAATGCCGATTTGATTAGCGAGGTTCGTGACAGATACTATAAGCACGGGCTCATAGAGACTGAAGCTGGATGCAGAGGAGAAGACCGTCTACGATATGTACTACGGTAAGTATGAGGCGATATGCAAGATTCCAAACCATAGAGTTCTTGCAGTAAACCGTGGTGAGAAGGAGGGCAAGCTCAAGGTTAAGGTGAGCATAGATGCAGACTCTATACTCCGTTTGCTTGAGAAGGAGGTAATCAGGCAGGATTCTATCTTTAAGCCATTACTTATCGAGACAATAGAAGATGCATATAAGAGATTGATTGCGCCGTCTGTAGAGCGAGAGATGAGAAATCTTTTTGACTGAAAGAGCTGAAGTCTGAGGCAATTAAGGTCTTTGCAGGTAACACCGAAAAGCTCTTATGGTTCGCCGGTTCGTGGCAAGAGAATTATCAGTATAGATCCAGGATTTAGAACAGGTTGTAGGTAGCGGTAATCGACAGAGACCGGTAAAGCTCTGCTACACGACAATCTATCCTACTGAGCCTATGCGATATTGCAGGAACTGAGAGAACGCTTAAGAAAACTCATTGATAAATACAAGATGGATGTAATCGTAATAGGAAACGGAACAGCTTCTAGAGAAACTGAGGAAGTAGTTGCAAACTTCCTAAAGAAGAACAGCTATCAGATTCAGTACACCATAGTTAACGAAGGTGAGCCTCCGTATATTCAGCATCAAAGCTCGCAAGCGAGGAATATCCTGACCTTGATGTGACGACAAGAGGCGCGATGTCACTTGGAAGAAGGTCTTGCAATCCGTCGCAGAGCTGGTTACAGATAGACCCTAAGCACATAGGCGTAGGTCAGTACCAGCACGATATGAACCAGAAGAACCTGAGTGAAGCGCGGTGCAGTAGTCGAGGATTGCGTTAACAGAGTTGGAGTTGACCTAAACACAGCATCGCCATCACTTCTTTCCTATGTTGCAGGAATTAGCAGCAGCGTGGCAAAGAACATCGTCGCATACAGAGAAGAAAAATGGAAAGTTTATAGACAGAAAGCAGCTTCTTAAGGTTGCAAAAGCTCGGGCCTAAGGCTTTATGAGCAGTGTGCAGGCTTCCTTCGCATTAGCGATGGAAAAGAGGTGCTTGATTCGACATCAGTGCACCCTGAGTCGTAAAGGAGGTTAGCAGAATTTTGATGAAGAAAAATCGGCATTCCTGAAAGCGACATTAAGGGCGGGGTGCAGGTTATGGATGATAAAGATCAAGTCAGCATACCCTGCCAAGAACGAGAAAGAGAGAGTGTGCAAGATGGCTGAAGACATTGGAATAGGTGAGTTTACAGTCAAGGATATCATTGTTGAGCTTCAAGCCAGGCAGAGATCCTAGAGAAGATGCACCACCAGTTGTTTTTAGAAATGATGTTAGAAGCTTCGAGGACCTCAAGGAGGGCATGGAGATGAGTGGTACTGTCCGTAATGTCGTAGACTTTGGTGCCTTTGTGGACATAGGTGTTAAGAACGACGGACTCGTGCATGTATCGCAATTAAGCGATAAGTTTGTAAAAACACCCGATGGACGTCGTTTCCGTTGGCGATACAGTTAAGGTTCGTATAATTGGAATAGATAAGAGAGAGGCAAGGTTTCTCTCACAATGAAACTATAATTTTTAGCCTTTGATTAAGGAGAAGATATGCTAAAATATCTATCAGCAGCAGAATCGCTTGATAAGGAAAAGCTTTATATACGGAAAGATAAAGGAGTCTCGCAGAGACTCTAGTTATCGTTCCTGACCAGTACACTCTAGTTGCCGAGCAGCAGGGCCATGAGCCGCATGGATACTGATGTGTGCTTCTCGATGTTGAAATAAGCGCACTTTCCAAGTTTGGTAGCAATGTGCTCGAAGAGACGGGCAGAAGTCCGCACACGTATATCGACGAGTATGGAAGATATATGCTTTTATATAAGATTCTCTCAGAGCAGAAGGATAGGCTAGAGGTATTTGGCGGCGTTGTCCAAAAGCAGGGATTTTTGGAGTCCATTAATGATTTTATATCAAAGGCAAAGCAGGCAAATCTAGACATACAGACTGTAATAGACTCAATGGACGATGAAGCTTCGAGTCGATGAGCTGACTAGAGAAAGCTATCTGATATCAAAGCTAATATTTGACGAATACGAGAACAGTATTAGGGATAAATATACGGATGCAGAAGACCTTCTAAGACTCTATACAGCTGGGATAGATATGGCTGAGAGCCTAAAGAGAAAGACCGTTTGGATTTATGGTTTTGACAGCTTTACAAATCGGAACCTAGAGATGCTTGCAGGTCATAATCAGGCAGGCTGATGAGGTCAATATCTTCTTCACCTACGATGAGCACTGCAAGGACGAGAATATTTGAGATAACGGGTAATATGAGTGATAGACTCATAGAGCTTTGCAAGGAATCTAATGTCGAGTTTAAGGTTCATAATCTCGGCAAGGGCAGCCCTTTACGCAAAGCTTTGCGAGCGCGCACCAGGATTAAGGCTATAGAGAAGTCACTATTTCTCACCGTTTAATGAAGAGGGCAGATGTTAGCGGCATACAAAGATTGTCAGAGCCAATAATATCTACAGTGAGGCTGAATCTGCAGCTCTCATTTGTTCTCGATTTGCTCGAGGAGAAGAGGCTTAGATATAAGGATATTGTTGTAATTTGTAATGAAACAAAGCGTGCAGAGGTTCTCAAGCGAGTATTTCAGGAGTACGGGATAGGAATATTTACAGACAAAAAGAGAGCTATTGCATCATCGCCGATAGCGGTCTTTGTAGTATCTTTGATAGAGGCTGTAAGCAGTAGCATGAGAACGCTAGATGTTTCTCAGAGTTATAAAGACAGGCTTTTTCATTGGAATAGATGAAGAGGATGTTGACTTTTCATAGAAAAACTATGCCATAAAGTACAAAGTGCGTGGAAATCAGTGATTTTCACCGTTTACAAAGGGAGTCTTTGAATATGGGGATGAGGGCCTTTGTAAGGCTGGAATGAAAATTAGAGAACAAATTTCAGTCGTCTTTGATGGCTTTAGAGTTATATAAGAGCAGTAAGACAAAACAAGGAGTTCATCGAGTCGTATGTGGACTTTTTGATAAATAAAGCGGATATTGGCTCGCATAGATGAGCTTTGTGGAAAATTTAAGCTCGAATTCCATGCAGAGCAAGGCAGATGAAACTACACAAATCTGGCTATGTTAATTTCTGCATTTGAGCAGATTATTGAGCTCATGGGTGATAGAGAGATTCAGTGGTAAGACCTTTGCGTCTATTTTGACAGCAGGCTTACTACAGATGGAGGTAGGTGTCGTACCTCCTGTTTCAGATGAAATTTTTGCTCGGAACTATGCAGAGAACACGGTGTGGCGATGTTAAGGCCATGCTGATATTTGGAGCAAACGAAGGTATCTTTGCCTTTAGAGGCAAACGAGGCCAGCTTTTTAGCGATAGTGAGCTGAGCACATAACTTGTGTTGCAGAGATAAAAACAAACAGCAGCGAGGATAGTGCGTCAGATGGAGGAAACACTCGCAATCTACAGGAATTTCTCAAGCCTGAGGAATATCTTTGGGTCAGCTACTCTATGGCAGACACCGATGGTGCAGAGATAAGAAGGTCAGAAATCGTAGAACGCCCATTAACGATGTTCCTAGAAATCAGGAAGAAGAGGACGTTGTCTCGAGTGGAAAACTCGTTTCGATACTCGTGGAAGACAAATACAGTGAGGCATTTTACGGAAGCGCTGAAGGACTCAAGTATCGAAGGAAGATTGATAGTAGATGGAGTCTTGTTTCGGAAATGGCTAAAGCAAAATGAAGAAGAGCTATATAAGCGCATCGAAGAAGGTCTTGAATTTGAGAATGTGCAGAGCAAGCTTCCTGCTGAGATTGTAGAAAGACTATATAGCGAGCGCAGAAATGATGAGATTACGAGCTTTGATGCGTGCAGGTGCCAGCTACTCGCTCAGTCCTTCTCCGCATAGAAAAATTCTAGCAAGTGTCCTTTCTCGCATTTTGTTGAGCTATGGTCTAAGACCCGAGGAAAGGCGCGAATTTGCTGCTATCTGCACGCGAAATCGGAGACCCTATATCACGAAACAATAATGCATGTAACGAAGCCACCTAAGTGACGAGGACTGCTGGTAGGCGATAGGAAATAGTGAGCCTCAGGGACCCTTATATAACTACATAGAGGCTGTGTCTCACAAGTATAGAGAAGGCATCTTTGAGAACTCAAATCGTGAAAAATACTGGCTAGAGAGAGCAAAACCGCTTGCTTTGAAGTGTGCAAGCAGCTTGTTGAGCAAGCTAGGTTGGAAAGATAGAAAAGAGTTACTACGAAGAACGCTTCGGCAGGCGTGGACAGTTTCCGCCAATTGAGGTTGAGACTGGAGGCTGGCAAGGTGTTTATAGAGGTAAAATAGACCGAGTGGATCTTCTTCCAGGAAACCGCGTAAAGATTATAGACTATAAGACGGGACGAGAGAGCTTTGATAAGACTGAGGCGAGAAAACGGGATATAGACTTGCAGCTAATGCTTTTTACCTTGCAGCTGCAGCAGCAAGAGCAGAAAGCCAGCAGGAGTATTCTATTTCTAATATCAGACCCTAAGATCGATGTTAGCGAGGCAGAAGCCTTTAGGATTACAGAGATGATATCAAAGGAGCTCAAGGGGTGAGTTTAAGCTCAAGGGGAATCTCGTCGACGAAACCAGAGGTTATCAAGAACATAGCTAGGTGAGTTTGAGGAAGCTCCGAAAAGTCATTGCGCTATCAAAGAAGAAGGACGGAGAATTCAGGAAGACAGAAGCTCTTTTGAGTGAAGCTGAATTTGAGGAGCTACAGGGGCAGGTTAAGGCTGTAACTGATAAGCTATGCGAGGATTTGGTAGGTGGAAATATCGACATAAGGCCGAAGAAATCGGAGAAGAGATTCCTTGTACATATTGTGAATATCGTGGAATTTGTAGATCTGATTTAGCATTTGACGGATGCTCGTATGATGTAGTAAAATAATTAAAGGTAATGTGGCAAATCGCTAATTTCTCAACGGCTTGCATATTCCTTTATACGCTTCCGTGTGGCTCAGTTGGTAGAGCGGCGCATTCTGTAACGCGCAGGTCATGGTCTCGATCCCGCCTCGGGAGCTCTAGAAGAAAAAGCCTTGCATACCTATTCAGGCGTGCAAGGCTTTAGTAGCTACTAGATGAAATCTAAACAGGAGAAGGTAAATGGAAAATAAAGGAAATAAGAACGCTTACGGACTTTCACAAGCGAACTTTTGGAAAGAAGTACAATATTCCAGTGAGAACTATTCAGGATTGGGAAACAGAGAAAGAAACCACCAGCTTACGTTGTTGAGCTACTAGAATTTAGGGTCAGATACGACATTGAGCAAGAGCAAATATAAGATATAAAACGCTGAGTGCAGTGAAGAATCCTTGCATTCAGCCGTTTGTTTTTAGTATTGGGAACTTTCCAATGAGAGAAATATTAATTATAGAAGTTGCATTGGCTATAAGTATATCAAACTTGCGAACATCGCAGTTTTTACTAGTTTAACCTTGACATGACCAGCACTTTTGTCCAAAGCTCAACTTCTGCACTTAAATCTAATAGTTTGCCTGCGTTTTTCAGTAGACCACATCACAATCGAGGAGATGGCAAAGAGTAAATCTCGATTTTCTTACCAGTTAGTCCTTGCGCATCTTTAACGATGAGTCTCTTGCTTGTAAAGTACTGCAACATCTCTAATGGTTTTTGTATGCAGCAACTGCAGTTTCTCCATTAACGATATATCGCTTACGTCTCCAGGGATAGGGCATTCTGATATGAATGTCCATGTTAGTGATTAGTGTTAATTCTGTTGCCATTTATTTTTCCTTTCTTTAAAAATATAACTTAGAACTTGGTTATAAGCTCATAACATCTGCCAAAATACCCTTTTAAAAAGCAAGGCTAATTATATTATATTTAAAATAGAGAATCAACAAATAAATTAAACTAGATTGAATTTTGATGTTAAAAACCCTTGCATACCTATTCAAGCGTGCAAGGCTTTAGTACTTTTTGATTTAGAAACAGTTCTTTAAATTATCTGCGTCTGGTTCTTCTTTGTTAGTAGTCCTGTGATTTGTAAAAAGTTGGAAATGAGATACGGTCAATATTGAAATAAAAAGAGGGTAGCGAGCCCCAACCTTAAAGGGGTCAGGGGACTACCCTCTAAAACCTATGTTTTATATTTAAATAATACACTATTGCTTTCAAAAGTCAAAAACTATGGTGAAAGTCATCTCAACGGTTAAGATATTGGATTGTGACTCAAGTGCCAGTTCGACTCTAGCCCACACGGACAAGATATCGTTTGCAGTGCCATATCGACACTCTTACGGCTTTGGAATCACGTCCACCGAAAAGAATATCCCGTCAGAATAGTGATTTGTAAAAGAAAACTGAGGTAGAATAAGAGTGAGTTTTATACAAGAAAACCCTAGGGGTTTTAGAAATATGTATATTAATGAATATGAGTTGGCATATGATATAGCATTAAAGGCTCACAAGGGACAGATAAAGGCGAGAAGATTACTTTAAGCATCCACTGCTGTAACAAACAAGTTGTCTGGGGAAAAAGATAAAATCGTTTGCATTATTACATGATGTTATAGAGGATACGGATGTCACTGTGAACGATTTGAGAGGAAGCAGGATTCTCAAGATGGAAGTTGTTTTGGCTGTATCAACAATTACAAAGAAGGCCGAGGAAGATTACGAGGAATATTTGGATAGAGAGTAAAACAAAAACCCATTGCCTTAAGAGTAAAGATAGCGGATATGGAGCATAATTCCGATATAAGCAGGAATAAAAATCCAACAGAAAAGATCTGAATGATTAGGAAAAATATAGGATTAGATTAGATGAGAACTCAGAGAGGCTTTAGAGACAGATAGATAAAGGTGTAACATGGACAAAAAGCAAAAGAAAATATTATTTAACAGATATTGGGCCAGCGGGTGGAAGCCACAAAAATGAGATATCACATCGCTAGAGGACTTTGCTTATGCAAAGGAAAAAGGTCTTATGTTCGATCCTATTACAATCTCACACTAACGATTGCATGCAAAGAATCGTTAAGTCTAGCAAATACGATTAGCATGGAGAAAAGTCGTGAAAGCCTTTTATGTAGCCTGTCTACAAGGAGGCTGTGATCAAGCGCAGCAGCATCCTACCATCTTGCAAAGCTTTTTAAAGAACACACAGTATACCCTGTTGAGTCGGGACGCTTCTCGAAAAATGGGAAAGGACGCGTGAGTTATACTTGCAGGGTCGTACGGATGTCAAAGTATGGTGTCATTGGGCAAGAAAAATATATAAATGAAGACCTTAACATCCTAAATTTCGAAAGGATAAAATGGGGTGGTGCTGCTCAAGGAAACTTAGTGTATATTCTCTTGATCTAGAACGACTGTGCTGAAGAGGACATTCCAGAACCAACAGCAGAAGATCGTTGAAATCTAAAGGCCATACTGATGCTGTATCAAGCTGTGAGTCTAATGACCATCCGTGCGCTTTAGAAATAAGCTCAGAAGTTTCTATTCGAAGGCAAATAAAGATGAGAGAAGCGTCATAATAGAGATATTAGCATGCATAGGAATCCTTGCTCAAAGTCATATAGACAGGGACGAACCATCAAAGCACGACTGGACATATGCCAACCTACTGAGTGGGAAGATGGATACAACAAGGAATGTTAGAAAATATTTTGAACTACTAAAATAAGGGCTATCAGGACAAAAGAAAACCGACATAACAGTTGATATTTCAAGAAGTTATGTCGGTTTAATCTTCCATTACTTAAGTCTGATAGTTAGTTATCGTCCCAATTATAATCCTCATCTAATTGCGTGCCCTTCGTTTCATAGGGATCGTCTGTTTCGGTTTCCATTTTGCGTGCCTTGTTTTCGAGGATATCTAATTTGAGTATCTCCTAGTTATCATAGGAGTTGATATCTTATAGAGAACTGAAGAAACCAATAAATAATAACAATTGACACAGTGATAATTGTAATCCGAAATATAGAGGATGGTGGTAATCAGTCTTTAATTTTATCAATATTGCGTTCGATAGTACGGTTTCCAACGAGCAAGTTGCGTATATCGGCATTTTCAAATAATCATCACCGGAATCAAGACTATTTGCTCTATTATATTTTTCTGCTTTTATGAGACTGATTTAATAATATCTCAGAATGTGCAGCATCCGTAGGTGTATTAAAGTAAAAAGTCGGAGTTACCCGTTATCGGGATAGAGTTAGCTCTCGTACCAGACCACTTAATATCTGTAAGGTTGGGTATAGCTAAGGTTTTCGAACTTACACACGAGATAGATTGCCATTCTATCTGTTTCCAAGCGTATCTTTTGCAATTATGATGTTATTCGCATACTATAGAATCACCTCTAAAAATAGTTACTAAATCGACTCTTAATCTTATCTATATTCCAAATAGTACAATAATTAACTCAAAGGTCAATCCCCTAGAGTAACTACATCTAAGCTTTTTGATCCTCCTTATAGAATTTTTCCCTGCCACAATGTTTTTATGATGCAATAAATATGTTATAATTCCTATTCGGAGGGTAACTCAATATGTGTAGAGGAGGCAGTATGATAAGAACAGAGACCATATGACGTTGCTCGCAAATTACAGATGATCGAACTCGCAAAAAGGCTGGAGTTTGTTGAGCCCTATTAAGAATAGGGGCGCTGATAGAGGACAGAGCTTTTTCAGATATCAAGGAGATGCATGTAGAAAACTTCCACCGCAAGGTGTATGTAGCAGGGCTCATAGAGATATCAAGCTATTGCAAACGACTACTACTGTGGCATCCGAATCAAATCGCAATGCGAAGAGGTATAGACTTAGCGCAGACGAAATTCCATGAACAGGTTAGATTTGGGGACCGCTGCAGGTTTAGAGCTTTGTTTTACAGGGCGGTAGGGGTCCTGGATTTTCAGATAAGACTCTGAGAGAGGTAATCGCATTAGAGGATTAACCCGCAGACTGCGATAACGCTTCGGGCTTGGAGAGAAATCTTTTGACGACCTCAAGGCGTATAAAGAAGCAGAGCAGACAGATTCCTTCTTAGACATGAGATGAGGAGACAAGGAGCACTACCATGCGGGCTACATCCAAGCTGATGGGATCAGGACCTCAGATTGCATATGCTAGAGGACCTAAAGAAGCTAGGATTTCAGACGGGTTTCTGTGCATCATGGTTGGAAGTCCGCATCAGACGGAGGAAAACCTCACAGAAGATCTTTTTGTTTTATGAAAGCTAAATCCAGAAATGATGAGGCATAGGGCCATTTGGTCCAGCTAGCGGAACGCCATTTTGAGAACGAGGCAGTGATCAGCTGAGCTTTACTGGTCTTTATTTTGGCGATTTTGAGGGTACGTCCACATGCAAATCTTCCAGCGACTGATTTCGCTTGCAACGCTATCAAAGACGGCTCAAGATGGAGCGATAGAGGTTGCAAACGTATATGCCGACCTAACACAGACATAGACGAAGAGAATACAATTTATATAACATAAAGCTTGTTTTGAGGTTGATATGGCAGAAAACCTATAAAGCAGCTAGGGGGTAAAATATTTGGTGCCATCGGCTCAGTAGCTGACAGGGTGACTATAGTGAATGAAATAAAGAATGAAAAAGCTATAAATACATGTAAAGAGCAGTAAGGCGGCGAATTTATTAATTACGCTTAGATTCTGCACTGATATATCATGGAAGAGAAAATAAGGATAATATTGAGCTCAGAGAGTTCTGGAGAAAGCTAGAACCTGAAGGCCATACATAGAGAAGCATCTGGTGTACTTCACATAGTGAAACGAAGAAATAATAGCCATTGAGATGAAGCAGATTGTGAGATATAAAAACTCGATTTACGGAAATCGTATCGTGCTGTCACCGCCATCGCATCAAATTACTGTAAACGGATGCGGCTGGTCCATACCATGCTAAGAATAAGAACATACCTAGACTTAAGCTGACATAGATGAGATCTGCAGAGGTTATCGCACTTGTGATATGGGACATAAGAGGAACGCGCTTGGAGCTTGAGCATCCGATAAACAATCCATCACTAGAGTACGTTATTGAAAGCATCAAACCATCTATGATACAAAGCACAGAAACGGCTCAATTAGAAGAGTAAATGTAAACATCGCAGCAACTGATGCTGAGAAAGCTACCGCAAGCTAAAGGGAAGTAAATGGTACATATATCCTATTCCAGGAAACATATAACAAGGAAAACTACGAGCGCCAGCATCCGACAGGGACCAAAGGCGAACTACGCTTTTACTAAGGTTAGAGGTATGAAGTTATAGAGCCAGACGGCGGTATAGATGATGAAAAATTGGAGTTCTATACGGTACTTAGAGAGAGCTATCACTATGGAACTTCCGTAGGACTTTGATGCACGCAGAGCAATCTAGAGGCAAAGTATGGCGTTGGACCACACATGATTTCAGCAAACAAGCAAGAATTTGTCCAGATGACAACACACAAATGAGTTTACAAACGTACTCCTGACGATGAGATTTTCTGAGAAGCTAATTGCACTAATAAGAATTCTCAGTTCCTTACACAGGAATGACGCAATGACAAGAGAAGGAAGCCGAAATGAATGCAAGGCTTTGGAGTTTACATTGTTGTACTGATGATCAAAGATAGGTTTGGAGGCGCTATCAAAGATAGGAGGAAGAACCAACAATTTGATATTTCAGATACAAGGCTGCTTGATGACGTTATAGACTGCTACTTGAGCTAGACACATGTTCCAAGCTTCTACCAGCCCGTGGAGAAGGGAAGAACTGAGACAGGTTCATGAGCCTTCTAAAGAGTGGACAGAGTAAACTGTCATCCGGAACGCTTTGATAACCCTAAAGGAACACATCAGCGACTACGGTGATGAAGAGATAAAGGCAAAAGGGAAATCAGGTTATCGAAGAATCTATGAAGAGCATAACAAAACCCTGTTGTTATTGAAAAACATACAGTCTTGTAAAGAACAGATGGAGAAAGAGATTTTAGATTTACAAGCGGCAAAGCGTGCAAACCGCGTCCACATAGAAATATTCGGAGATACTAACTCGAAAATCAACATTCTCAACCCTTCTAGCGGTCAAAGTGTGTCGCTGGTCTCTAGAGGCCGGGGAGGAAACCACCACAGACCCAGTATATAAACCGATGGAAATTCAGGGTGTTAAGCGCCTGACGCTCATAGATACGGCTGGTTTTGAGGATGGCGTGAGCTCGAGCACAGAGAATGCAGCGTACGAGCAAGGTTTGACAGAGCGCGATATCACGCCGAGAGGGGCGAAAACAAGAGACTCTCTCGGCTCTAATGGTGCAGCAGAAAAGCCTTAATCAAGGTTTTTAGCTGGTTCGCAATTAGGCGTATGCGTCAGCGAATACAGGGTTAAGAGACAGTACGGATAAGGATGCTGTGCTAGATGCACAAGAGGCAGCAAAGATGTCAGTGGGAGATAGACCCTGCTAGAGGGACTTCTTTCCGGGGCGAATCTGTTTTGCCTGTAATGCCACACAGGATATTCAGGCACCAAAGACTTATTCTTCTGCAGCAGACACAATGAGGCGCCTTGATTTGGGCTGCAGACATCTGTAAGACTGAAGACATGAAGAATTTAGAGCTTCTAAAGAATCCTCCAGCTCTACAATCACGGACTCCCAGGTGTTTGCAGAGGTTTATGCCGCCTGAAGAATCGGGACATCATTTCTATTTTGATGCGTGATCAAAAGGAGATATCGAGGAGCGAAATGGCGTGCCGCCGCAATTGACGCCCTTAACAGGTTCATGGTTTGATTTCGAGGCTCAAATGCATGCGCCGCTCGTAAGAGGAGGCAGCAGGGTGAAGAGATTCCTGCTTTGCTGAGAAAGAAATACGGTTATGAGTGAAGGATTTTTCGAGGGACTGGACTTTCCAAGAACTGGATTATGACCCCATAACCGCGTGTGGAAGCTGTATGTCAATAGAGCCTGGTGTTTTGAGCCGCATAGAAAAAGGCAGGCAGGCTGCATGGTTCCAGTTACGAACTACGGCGTGACGATTTCCAAAACTAAAGGCATTACCGACAAGGCCGAGCTTTGATGGATGGAATCGAGAATGTTCACCCGCAAGAAATCGCCTGTCTAGGGTTTGAAAGTTTGACGATTTTGTGATAAAATACTTAGGGTATGGAATTCAACCAATATCTACGGGAGTAACCGTGCGAAATATTTTTTTACGTTAATCGACAAGCTAAAGGAAACACCTCGCACAATCGCGCCTGCACGGACCGCTGCATAAGAGAGTTATGGATGCAGCAGAGAAGCTTAACAAAGCAGAACATCCTAAAGGTTATCCGCAGGGTCCAGGATGAATTTGATGAGGCAGCAAAGGCTCATGGCTACGACCTTTCAGGTTGTGAAACTTGTGATCCCAAGAACGGCGTAGATGGATGCAATGGCTACTATGTAGAGCTTCGTAAGGGTAAGTTTCAGAGGATGAAGTCGTGAAATGCGTCATGGAAACCACTGGAACTATGCTAGTTAAGATGGGTAAGGCAGACGCCTTTCTCGGAGGATGGCATATTCAACTGCTGGTACCAAATCACCTTTCAGTCAGCGACAAAGCCAGGTGCACACCTTGTGTTTCCGCGCTTTATCATGGTTCGTGAGATGAGCCAGCTTGCAGCACTGTGCAATCAACATCGATTATCAGGATACAGTTGATGTTGCCAAATGGTTAAGCGGCAGTAGTTTAGCCGAGGCTGCAGTTGAAACAAGGCGCGGAACCGTATCTTTGACATCGACCCTAAGCGTCAAATCCTAAGTCAAACAAAGGGCTCAGGAAAGCGGCACTGTTAAGTCAGCTACGACGCTACAATCAAGGCTCAGGAAATGGCTCCAGAAATACCTGATTTGTGAGCCATGTTTGATGCAGTATTACCAGTTGCAGTATACAAAGTGCAAGGGAACAAAGGTTGCAGGTCAGGCACATATCTATTTTCCTTCAATCGAAGCAGAAACATTACATCACTGGAGATCATGGATTTTATTTATATGGACCAATTCTTTCAGGGCTCAAACGTTCACCAACGACCGCTCATGAAGCAAATGAGAAATCAACAATGTCAATCATCATGTACCAGTATAGGCTGAATAATAATCAAACGGTGTTCTTGGTGCATGTCTGGTATTTTATTATTTTGTATCTTATTGTTACTGTAGTATGCAATATAGCCATTCCATCGGTAACCTTAACATCATCAATCTTAAACAAGCTGGGTATTTCATTGAATAAGTGTAAAAAGGTGTCAATAAAGTAAAATTGTAATTGCGCAATCCAAACAATATTTCACCATTTGAAACACATCCAAGTGGGTGTCTTTGTAAAATAAATGTTAGAATACACATTACAAATATTGGTCCGCCTGCACAGGTTAAACTGTTCTTTTTGGTTTCAGTTCATGCTCAAATAAAAACCACCAATAGGAATCCATGATATCTGCAGACGCTGAAAAGTGTTCTTTTCCTGTACCAATTGAATAACCAAATATTGTATTTAATTGTACTTTATATCCCAGATAATGCCTAAGTTCAAAAAGAATTGAAACATGAAAACAGATGCCAAGATATGGGTGCCTAAGGGTATTTCAACAGCGTAATGGTGTCTTCAACTTTCAAATAAGATATGCATTTTTCAGTTTTATTGTCTGCTTGTCTTTTAGCTAAAACCTAAAAATTATTCAATTTATATTATACCATAGTTACAAAAAACTTGATTTTTCTGAATATATGATATTATCGTTAGATAGGTGGTGGTTCTATGAGTAGGAAGTCAAAAATCGAGTACGTACTAATATTTATTGCCGGTTTTATTGTAGGGATGCCAATAAGATATCTATTCTAACAACTATTTTAAATAGTGTATATGCGCTACTATCAAAAAAATTAATGAACAACGATATTGCTAATTGGTGTTATATTTTCTTTGATGCTCATATGGACATTTTGGTTAATTGTATAATTGGCAACAAAATTTCTATGAGTACTATGGGGTTTTCATACTGTCAGAACCATCATAATGCAAAAGATAGACCTCATTGATTTAAAATTTACTGGAATCTGATATTGCTAATACTAGCTTTTTATGTAATGAATTACATGATTCCTCTTATAAAATGGATGAGTATATGCTATAAACAAGAAAATTGTTGACATACTGATAGTAACATCGCCAACAGCTGAAGGCCATACAGTCAGCAAGTAGTACTTATTGCGATAAATTGTGGCACCCAATGCTTGTGCTATACAAACCGACTGATTGATGTTTGTTGCAAAGCGTATTTTTTGATTCTGGTGATGCTTTGATGAACTAGCAACACCAAATAAACTGCAAATATTTGGAAGATATGGAGTCAATTCAATAAGAGAATTAAGGTTGCCAGGTCGCGCAGAATATGCGGGCAAGAAGTTACGGTTAGAGGTTGGGTAAGAACTAAACCGGAAATTCCAATAAATTAACAATGACAGTTTTTTCACACCTGCTCACGTCATGAGGCAGATAAGTCATAATTTGATGAGATAGGCGGCCAGCCTGGCCAGCTTTGCGTAAGAGGAAAGCAGAGCTTACCCGGGATGCGAAGGCCGCCAGCCGTTTGAGATTGGTACGAGGAGGTTTTGAATGGCGTGATAATTGATGCGGATTATCCACTTCAGTTAGCGCTGTTCAGCAGAGTTTTGGCGTGAGATTGCGCATCTGGAAGACCAGCGAGCAACCCGTTTCAGCGGTCGTGAGACCAATTGCGGCTTATGCTATCTGGCAAGTTCTTCAGACTGAAACCGCCTGCGAGTACCCGTCAATTATCGCGGTGTAGTGGAGTTGGAGGGTGCTGGCGAGATGTTCCGGGACACAACGCCGGATTTGATAATATTCCAAGAACTGAAGAAAATGATAGATTACAGTCAGGATTTCTTCGGAAAGCATACAGGTTCAAGGTGTTAGATGTTTGAGGGTGGAGGCCATGCCGCGGCTTTCAGAAACATCTACACATTTGGACCTACATTCCAGTTAGAATTCAAACAAGATGCCTCTGAAGCTGATGACAGGTTTCCGAGATTGCTTGTACGATCTCGGATATACCGCAGTCAAGGCGGTTAAGGCACATAATCAACTATGTGCTTGAGCATGCGCCTGAGGAGAGATGGAAGTCACACTCATGATAAGGGACCGCTAGAGGCCACGCTTATTTCATCAGACTGTAGAGTTACATACTGGAGGCTGCCAACTGTAAGCCAGGTATGAAATCGCAACTGCAGGAGTGGGAACTGACCGGTTATTAACACCGAGCGTTATTTGACAGAGAGGAGATTTTCAAGAAGCCGTTGCTGTAATAGATTATCCTAAGGATATCAAGGCGTTCTATATGAGCAACGACAACAAGATTGTTACAAGGCTTGCGACCCTTCTCGTTCCGGGCAAGCAGTGAAATCATCATGGAAGCTGAGAGAGCGTCTAGATGCTCCTATAAACAGGGAGAATCATCCAATGCTGATATCATAGCTGGCACTACCCCGCACAAGTGGTGTTAAGAAGCGCTGGCTGGCGAATTGGACCTGAGAGAATGGTAATGGCCTGCCAGGTGTGCTAACATCAGAGACGTAATCCCAAGAACTCCTAAGAGTGCAGAGTCTCTGGGAGGCAAGAGACCCAGAGAAACAGGCACTCATATGTCGATCAAAGCATCACGGGCTGGTGGGGCAGTTTTTTAATTTTATACTAACTGAATTCAGTTAATTGATCACATAATTAGGAATCATATTATTACCTTGAGCGTCAGTCCGTACCAAGAGTTTTGATTAGTTTAATATATGCGATGAGTTTGAAGCGAAAAGCAGGCGGCCTAGTTTGAATTTCTATGCAAAGAGAAATTTTACCTTGTTGAAGCAATTCTGAGAAAAGCTTACTGAAGAAAGGAGAGTGCCTGCACCTAAGAAGAGGGGAAGATTCGCGTGCTGTCGCTCGAGGAGCTTGAGGAGACGCCTGCTGTAGAGGCTGAGGAGACTGCTCCAAGGAAGTAGTAGCACTTTTGGCGCTGAGCTGAAAATTGATGAGACAAGTAGAGGCTTCCGATGCAGATGTTGACAAAGCCATAAGCAAAGGAAATACGCGATTCTAGGCCACAAGACTGAGGTTTGCGGTATAATTTGAAAACCCTTGCTATATCGCCTGGATTTTTGAGATCCAACAACTCCGACAAGGACAAGGATATTTACGTTTCACCTACCCGCATCAGAAGATCAACCGTTGACGGCAGATAAAAGTTTATGGAAACCTCAAGACCGCCAAAATGACGGAGGATTCGGTGCTCTGTGTTAACAGTAAAACGATGAGTTTTGTTCTGGCAAAGAGGCCGGATTTTATGATTTGGACGCCTATATTCCTCAGGAGAGGCCTACACTTGAGAGAACATCAAAGCGGATCTTTCCACAGACTCACCAGACCTGATTTCCCGCCTGGAAAGCGGGTCAGGAGGACTTATTGTCGCACCGCCAAAGGCTGGTAAGACAACGCTTCTAAAGAGAATCGCAAATAGCATAGAGCAAAATCACCCCGACGTTGGAGCCAATCGCATTCTAGTTACGAAAGACCTGGAGGAAGTAACGATATGAAAACGTTCGCTTAGCAGCGGCGAGGGTCATTTTGATGAGAGACCTGTTATCGCGCCGAAGGCTGTTGAGATGGTTCAAGCAGAGCTAAGAGACCAAGGAGCACAAGAAGGACGGTAATTTTGCTGGATAGTATCACTAGACTCTGCAAGAGCTATAAATCCAGTTGAGCCAACTTGGAAGAACACCAGTACTTGACCCCAGTGCGCTTTTACAAGCCTAAGTAGTTTTTGAGCTGCTCGTACGTTGAGGAGGTGAAGCATCACAATATCAAACTGCCTTAAGTTGAAACAGATCTAGAATGGATGAGTGTATATGAGGGTATACAGGCAGAATATGACGCATCTCCCCACCGTCACAAAGTCGGTAGTAGAATCCTCGATCTCACAGTCCGGGCACAAGACGTGAAATATCTCGATAACGCTGAGCTTGAGGCACGGACTATAGCAGCTCATCAAAATGTAAATCCGTGCATGAGGTTTCGGACATCATAGATAATCTGCAAATACAACAAAACAACAAGAACTTCATTCAGGTTACATAAAGATCCAGGACAGTGACCCGTAAAGTACATATAAGGACGAATGACGGCGCGATTTTTGGCCGATGCTTGCCTCTACTTCTAATATTGAGGGACAATAAACGGAGGCGTGGATGATGCGGGCGTGGAACTCGACTGCATGGCGATTATGATGCGTGTTCCTGACGGCAGAATCTACATAAAGACTCAGCCGATAAAGCCCATCGGACGCTGGGGCCAAGATCTGGCCCGCGGAGTGGTTTCGTTTTTAGTTCCGGTATGCATTGCAAGATTAATGGTCTTTATTACGTGCTTGAAGCATATACGATGGACGAGGAAGGCGAAGAAGCCATTATATGCAGCCTGGTAAACTTAGAGTCGGGCTGAAGCACTTCGGAGAAAAGGTTGTCCGGAATTTGATGATTTACGTCTCGGTTTTGATAGCAAATCGCTGTGGGAGGTGCTTGCTTTCAAAAGGCTCAACCAAACCACGGGCAGTGACAGCAAATCATATTTGCTCAACTCGTTGGAGATCAATCTTACGTTCAGGCTGCATTCTTTCGGTCAAAAGAGGATACTGCATAACCTTCCAGTATCACGGTTCAAGTACAAGACGATCACCGTTTTGAGAATGGGCTGAGCCACCACTTTTACATACCAAAATATGGATGTTTATTGTGGATAAGTTTGATTTTGTCTTTGCGCAGACGTATTGAACTGATGAGAATACTGGTTGAGGTCCGTTTAGCCACCGGTTGTTGTAGGGCTTCATATGAGGTGCCTAAGTGGGCAGGAAGAAGCGATGGAACGCTTGTTAAGATGATGAGCATGTTAGGAATTCTCCCTTCAGAAGCTGACAACAAAGGAGCTGACAAAGGAGTTAGCTAGAAGCCAAGAGTCATTATGCGGTTCTATACCAAAAGGATACAATTTATATTGAGGGAATTTGTGACAAGGACGCAAATTTGATTGAGGAGACATATGGTGGTTGAGAAGGAAAAGAAATGAGTCTATTAGTCAAAGAAATGTTAACCATGTGAAAAGTAGTCATGGGATAGCAAGGAGCATCGCAGATGCTAATGCGCGACGCAAAAAAATTTGAAGTATTGCCATATGATGGACATTCCATTTTCAAAATCATCCTAGAATATCAGGAAGTACTTCAGGATAGACTTCATGGACAAGTATTTTGAGCGCATTGATAGACGAAGCAAGGGAGAGAGCCTGTTCATTACACATCATGGAAGTCAGGAATCACGCTCTTGAGTCTACAGTGAACGAAATGCGCATGCAAGACAGGACACTGGAGACGCAGCTGAGGATGCGCAGAGATAAAATACGGGAACCTCTCTGCGGGGAAGACATGATGTAAAGTCAGCAATGGCGAGATACTGATCTTTGTACAGGCAGCGGAAGCTATAGGTGTCTGCTAGGCCAGAATTGCCACTCAGGTTAATGTAACTTGCTCTGATATCAGAGAAGGCAACCAAAGTGAAGCCAAAGGAGAACGCGCACAGCTACCTGCGTTGCATCCGTAAGCTCGAGCGAGGGCGATCTTTTCAAGCCTCGAGCACATCCGCAAAGCAGAAGTTTTGACATGAGTATCTCTAACCCTCCGCACATCGCAAGTCTTCACAATCCCAACTGCGGAAAGAGGTCTCGCACGAGCCACTTTCCGCACTGAGGTGAGAGACCACTCTGGCGAGAATTGAACAGAGGAGTAGGCAGTCACCTGCAAGAAAGAGCTGCGTTTTACCGCTCGAGAGAGAGTCGCGACCAGGGCGAAGCGGTAAGCGGACTTTTCATCTCAGAAAATGGAATTTACTTCGATAAGAGGTGCCAAAAGACGGGCGATCTAGCAGATATGAATTGGTCTCACATAAGTCGAAGTGAGTAATAGGACTTGGGCGGATTGGAGGTTAAATGCAATATACATACCTGTAATTGTGCCATAACACTGATTATAATTGCCTCTCAAAAGAGGCAAAGGACTTTGGTTAGCAGGGTTTGACACCGGCGTCAGTCGAAGAACGAAGAAAGCTATGAGATGGGAGAGAAAATAGGTAGACTATTAGTAAAACCTCTTACGGAACGCCTCAAGTATTAGACGATTTTGAGTTTGTCATATTAACAATATAATCATGCTATCGTATTTCCATGATGTTTTTGAGTGAAATAGTTATATCTTTTACTTGTATATATATAGTGATAAATTCATAATATAAATATACCTGTTTAAAATCCTATGAGACAAAGCCTACTTTACTAAAACAAATAGATACACTACTAATTATATCTTGCACAGCCCTGGGCTGCTGTGGATACACAGAGCTAGAGTCAAAGACTGCAGTAACATATGCACTGGGGAGACCTGAGCAGAGTAAGAGGTACAAGCATGAAGGAAAGGAATCCATCCCGGATTATGTGGAATGTAAAAGTAACTTGGCGCATGCGGGACACACATGACTGTAACTATAGTCTACGTTTGCCAGAGCTAAGACTAGAAGTTTGCCCAGCGCGTCCGTCCGTTCTTTACAGCAGGTCAGCAGCAGTTCATCAACCGGTGTGACGCGCTGAGTAGTTCAAGCATCAAAGTACAGATCGTACTAATTTGACCCATAACATATGAAAGAAAACGAAGCTTCCACTGGGAGAGCTTTTTACGTGGTTTAAGCTTTTGCATTGATGACAGACAGTGATCGTTGCAAAATTATCGAGAAAAGGATGATATTATTCCTTGTATATTAATATAAACAACCTAATATTTGTTTAGGTGTTAGTAAGAAATCTCACCGATACATATATATACAAAGGCTTGAGCAATTCTAGTGAAAAGGGAAACAGGTGTAAATCCTGTGCGTAACTCGTGCCTACCGTAAACGGTTAAAACACAGATGCCACTGCATCCAAGGATGTGGGAAGGGCGTGATATAATATATGCCGTGAGCCAGGAGACTCAGCAGACTGCAGTGACACCGCCGCCACGAGTAAATGGAAGCCCGGATTTTATGGAGTTTGACTGATAATTTCAAGCGGGGACACTTTTGCATGGCGGCGGAGAGGTATCCCCTATTTAGTTGTTTCTGCTTTTGCACAATAGGAGGAATGCATGAAGAAACGCAGATATCCGTAGTAGTTATCGCGGTTCTCTCAATGCTCAATGACAGGATGACGGGTAGAGAAGAAGGACAGCGCAAATGCAAAGCCTCAAGCGATAAGGAAATTTTGGTTAGTTAGCTCGGCACAAGCTACAGCAACAGCAGACACGTGACAATCGGTGCGCATTAGCAGATGCAATCAGAGAAGCCACCTCGATTATCAGGTACCGCAGAGCGTTCACTGCTCAGACTCACAATCGACAAGCTCAAGTAGGAAAGAGAATATCGAGATCGACAATGGAAAGCAGGTACTTGATAGAGCTGGTTGCAAATGGAAGTTAAGTACTCGAAGCCACCCAGCCCGCCACACCTTATGCAGAACGGTCTTGAGCGGCGTTACCCGAAGAAGGGATCCTGCAAGTACAAGGATAAGTTCGATAAGATTGCTTTCTTGGCAAGCCACTCAGCCAAAGCGATGAAGTACTTTCCAAGCAGGTTATCGCAGCACTCACAAACGAGGCTAAGGAATACCTTGATGGAGAGACAGCACTCGTTTCAGCGGGCCACGGAACGTGAAGCGTTGATTCAAACATACGTGCATGCAACACTCAGGAGAAACCAAAGGCAGCTGGTTACAATTGATTACCGCAGGAACAGTAGAGGCTAAACCCTTCAGTTGACGCATCTTATCGCACAGGTAAAGGAAAAGCGGAAAATACAAGAGAGTTATCCCTTCAGCCACTCACAGGAAGCATAGTGACCACGCAAAACAACGATATGGCTGGCGATGGGGAAGATAGCTGGGTATCAAAGTCTGGCATGCAGGATTTGAAGTTAAGCCAGTTCTAAGAGAGGACTAGGACAGAATTATGACATCCAGTAAATCTCATATCAGAGCATATACAGGCAGCCATCGATTCACCAAATAAGATGAATTTCGATTTTAGGCAAGAAACTTTTAGAAGTGAGAGGCCATGACGAAACTAGTAATTTTCTTTACTTACCTTTCAGGCGGTTGTAACAGCCGGTGTTCTCGGACATCGGCTGTTCTTTTTACAGAACGACGTATGCGCAGACAGAAGTCGACTAGCGACCAGGCTCGCACTGAGGACAGCGAAAAGGAGCTAGAAACAGACGTATCAAATCCGGATTTAAAGGAGCTACGGGAGACATCAAAGACGGAAACATATGACATCGAAGTTGAAAGCGATTCATCAATGTTTAGATATCACAAAAGCAAAGCTCACTGTAAAAGATGGCAAGATGACTGCAGTTTTGACGCTCATCGAAAGGGACATCTAGATTTTCATGGGAACAGGCGAAGAAGCTGTTAAGGCTGACGAGTCAAAGTATGCAGTAGAGTTTAAAAATCGTAGACGAGAGTATACCTCGCTGAGGTTTCCAGTGTGATAAGCTAAACGCACCTGCAGAGTGCACAAGCCTGGCAGTAGAAAGCAGAAATGCAGGTTATGGACCACCAGATAGTTTTCCTAGCAGACACACTCACCTGGAGGGATGCAGTAAAAAGGACTACACCGTTACGGTGTAATTCTATGCGCAGTGGTAGGGAGTTGTTTTGCGTAGCTGGTATATAATCATTGACCAGGACGTACAAAAAGATCTGCTAGATAAAAGCATACTAGGGTATACATAGAGCGAGCAAAGGCTTGCATAAACGAGAAAAGCTAGGCATGGAGGATTCTCACGGGATTTGAAACACCACCTGCGGTTCCAGGAAATCAAAATTGCGGTGATGTGGGTACACAACAGGTACCCGCGCGGCACTTTGCCGCAACGGGAGCTACTATTTTGATGCCTCAGCAGGCAAGGCGCCCGAAACCGCCTGGACCATGACAGTAAAGCGTACACGCGCTGATGTCCCACCAGCAGATTTTTGGAACACGAGACGATGCTTGAGCTTTCGCATCATCAAGGATGCAGGAGACGATGCCGATGTAACAGACGGAATAAGAGTGTATGCGACGGTATCAAAGATAGACAAGAAAGACTGAAATTGACGGCGGAGAGGGCGTAGGAAGAGTAACAAAGCCTGGGCTAGACCAGCCTGTTGGCAATGCTGCAATAAACAGTACGCCCCGCCGTATGATGAAAGAGGCAGTAGAAAGCGCATGCGAGGACCACGGCTAGTGAGGGAGGAATTAGGTTATAATCTCGGTGCCTGAAGGCATTGAGGCAGCTAAGAGAACCTTTTAACTCCATGATAGGGAGTAGAGGAAGATATCCATCCTAGGAACATCCGAATAGTTGAGCCGATGAGCATGCAGGCTCTGGTTGCAACAATTGAGGTGACGGATGAGACAGGCTGCTGTAGAATCTAAGGACCTGATTTTGATACCAGAAACCACGGCGAAAGCTTTGTTGCAAAACGAGCACGTCGAAACCTATGGAATACCCAGCAAGTTGCTTTTCCAACTCCAGGGGACGCACTTGATACGGGCGGTTGCAGAGGGCTGAGAGAGTTCTTCTCATAGGCGCATATCGGAATGGTCAAGGTCTGCAGGCTCTATAATGAATACGCACTCAAGGAGTGCAGATTGCCGTAAGGAAATTTTCTGTGCGCATACGATAATGTGGCGGAAGCGGAGAGCTTGGTAGAGAGATAATGAAAGGCGGCAACGACAGATGGCAGCATAGAGATTCTCGACAAGGAAAATATGAGAGAAAGTGATGGAGAGCATAGTTTCATCCATTCAGAAGGTTCTCAATAGAAGAGTCAAAAGATGAGCTATAGTTTGTACTTTCTCAAATGAATACGGACTTAGGTGTAGTTAAGGGGCTAAGGAGATTATTGACGGTGGAATGGCGAAGGAAGCTAACATTAAACTCGAATACTAGAATTTGATTGGTTGCTACATAGATGTTTGCATGAATACTGCAAGGCTGCAGGGTAAATGGGTATGTACTTTATGATATATGGGAAATTGAGGAGGAATTTATGGTTAATTTCGTTGAGCAGGTCCTGGTGGAGAGGGATCTAATAACGCTGAGAGGCGCGAGGCTACTTGGCAAGGCTGACTGTATAGTATATGCCGGAAGCTTGGTAAATCCAGCTTTGCTAGATGGCAAAAGAGGGGCTGTAGATTTATGACAGTGCAAAGATGACACTCGAAGAGGTTATAGACGTAATTGAAAGCGTGTAGAAATGCAGGAAGAATGACTGTTAGACTTCACACAGGTGACCCTTTGTCTTTACGGTGCAATACGAGCAGATGGATTTGCTCGATGAAAGCTCAGATTTCATACGAGTATACACCGGGAGTTTCAAGCTTTTGTGGAGCAGTGGCAGCAATAAAATGCCGAGTATACGCTTCCAGATGTAACTCAGACGGTTATAATCACAAGAATGGAAGGTCGTACACCGTACCTGAGAAGGAGAAAATGCATCTTCTAGCGACAGGCTGGAGCAACGATGGTAATATTCTATCATCATCGCTTCTGATAAGGTTCAGGAGGAAACTCCTCAAGGGTGCTATATACTGAGGTTGACCACTGCGGCTATCGTCTACAAGGCTCATAGGCGACGAGGAGAGAAGCTATAGGATGTACAGTAGGAACCTTGCTCAGACAGCAAAGGAGAACGCGTAACAAAAGACAGCGCTTATCATGGTAGGTGACTTCCAGGAGATGAGTACAAGCGCAGCCTGCTATACCATCCAGGGTTACAACAGAGTATCGTGGAGGCAAGCAAGCGAAGAGGTATCACTACGGACAATGGGCAGTCACTTGCAGAAAAGATTGCTAGTGGACCAATCAAGAGCGATGGAGGCTCAGGCTTGAGGTGTGGAAAACCGCTTTTCCTTTCAGAGTTTCAAGCAAGGCTTTAAGGAAGCTGATGTCTGATATTTGTTGGAGCCATGGGCATTGCCATAGAGCCATAGAGCCAAATTCCCCAGCTGGGCTAGCAGGTCAAAAGATCTGCAGTGGTTGTAATAGATGAGAGGAAACAATGCAATTTTGTCTGTTCTCTCGGACATCTCAGGTGGTGGAAACGAGCTGACGCATCTGGTTGCTGAAATAGCTGGAGCAAATCCCAGTACAACGGCTACCGATGTTCAAGGCGTGTTGTGATTGACCTTTCTGGACAAAGAAGAATAATTGCAAGATTTTGAGATATCGATAGAATCGTAGTTATATCATCAGCATTACTTGCAGGCGAAAAAGGTAGATTTCGTAAGCGACTACGAGATAGCAGGACAGGCCAGAGCTGCACACTCTGAGTTTCGATGATCAAAACGATAGCGAGATGGAGAACACCCAAGGTGACAGCTAACCACGATGAGAGGCAATGAATAAAGTGCTCAGTAGCAGGTCACCGTCAGATTGCCTATTTAGAGTTGCAGGAGAGAACCTGAGACTGCGATAGAGGAGTGCTTTTGAGGAATTCATGAGCGTCGGATATATCACCTGATGCACGGCCTGTTTGTATATGACCCAAAGAAGGATGAGGAGACCCATCGCTTTTGCAAGAAGCACGGGCGAATTTCAGACTTTCTGGCCGATGGCTATCTGCAGTAGAAGGGAATTTTCAGCCGACTTGTTCGCAAGATAACAGGTGGAGTAGATGTCTGGGAGAGAAGCAATTTGCGGCCGGCGGAATTGTAAATGGAAAATGGCGAAAAATGGCGTGACTATGGCAATCGCCACATGCGCCACTTGATTTGGGATTGAGATGTAAAATGACAAAAAGTTTATGCGGTTGGATTAGGACCGGGTGGAAAAAGAAATGATGACTGAAGAGGCTATTCATGCTATTGAAAAAGTCCGATGTTATCTGTGGATATACGGTGATGTAGACCTTATAACTTCAATGTTTCCAGAGAAGAGACATTTCACTACACCGATGAAGAAGGAGATTGACCGTTGCAAATGAAGCTGAGAAAGCAGCTCAGTCAGGAAAGACTGCTGCCATGCAGTGGAGATTCCGTGTTTATGGAATGGCTGGCCTTTTTGCTGCCACTGCTTCACATGGGCTATCAGATGTTGAAATCTGAGGTGCTCCAGGAATTACAGCGGCAATTTCCAGGAGCAGCGGTTCCTGGACACCAGTGGGCACGATTTCATGCTACTTCACTTTCAGACCTTTTGACACCATGGGATTTGATTGTGAAGAGACTAGAGCTTGCGGCGAGAGGGAGACTTCATCACATGCCCACAACTGATCAAAGAAGCGTATCGAGCATCTCTACAACGCTGGCATCGACGAAGCGCAGCATAGTTTGTGCTGCTAAGAACATCGGCAGAGAGGGTGAAGAGCACAGAATCTGCACACTCCGCGAGCTTGATAATGAGTCATTGATATGTTTACAACCAGTGTTTATCGGGATCGTCATGAGACAAAGCTTGTAGATGGTAAGATGGTAACACCAAGAGGATACGAAAAGCTATGAAGATATAGTTTGTTTAGCGGTACTTCCGATGGTCGGAGATGTCAAAAAGACTGTGCGGAAATCGGAATAGATGTGAGTGTTTATGTAGGCTACTGAATATGGCGGCGAGGAGCAGGGCGAGACTGAAGGCATAGAGGTTAGCGTAGGACGCAAAACCGAGGAAGAAATGCGTGAGCTAATGCTAGAGCACGATCTTTGCATAGATGCTACCCATCCGTATGCAGCTCTGCTACGGAAAACATTCTGCGCGGCTTGTGAGGCTGCAGGAATTCCATATTACAGGCTCAAAGAAAAGAGACTGGTATGGACGAATCAAACTATATAATCATGTGTAAAAACCACTGAGGAAGCCATTGATTGGCTCAGTGAAAAAGAGGGCAGAATCATGCTCACTACTGCCCAAAGGACCTTCACAAATACATGGTTTTGGTCCTGAAAAGACTTTTACCCTAGAGTGCTTCCAACAGGCGACAGCATAAGGCCTCTGTGAAGAGGCTGAGATTCCTCATCGCAATATCATAGCGGTGCAGGGACCTTTTGTTGAGTCGCTTAATATCGCTTTTGAGAGAGCAGTTTGAAATCGATTATGTGGTTACAAAAGAATAGTGAGGGCGGGAGGCTTTTGATGAAAAGCTGACTGCAGCTGAAAAATGCAAGGTTCCTATCCTTGTAATCGAAAGGCCAAAGGAAGAGGGACTTTCGCGGATGAGCTTTAGAGCTTTGCAGGAGGATGAAATGAAGATGCATCTCATAGGCATGGGCTGTGGCATCTAGCAAAGGCGCCACGGCTGTAGCCTTGGATGGCATTGAAAAATGCAGATTTGATTATTAGGGTGCACGCAAGCTTTTTAGAGGACCTTGGTGATGAGTTTGAGGCTCGGCAAGGTACCAGCAATTCTAGCAAAGGATGTGCGCAGGTCATAGACGCTGAAGGTGACGAAAAGCTAAAAAGCGTAGCCATTGCATACAGTGGAGATTCAGGTTTTCTATTCGGGATGCCGAAGCCTGCTTCCTCTCCTTGAGGGGAAAGGGTGCAGAGGTTCAGGTTCTTCCAGGAATTTCAAGTGTTCAGATAGCTTTCTGCAAGACTTCAGAGACCTTGGCACGACTGGAATTTGTTCTCAGCTCATGGAGTCGATTGTAGCAGTGTACAGCTTTGTTGAAGGGAAAGCCGGCTTACTTTTTGACGGGCGGCGCACTAAAGCCAAGCAACCCTTGCATGGAGCTAACAGAGGCTGGTCTTGGAGACCATGAAGTCACAATAGCTGAAGAGACTCTCATATAGCGACGAGCATATTTTGGCACGGAAAAAGCTTCTGATTTTGTCGATCGGGACTGATACACTTGCGGTTGTACTTCTGCGAAAAGCTTGAAATTAAGCCAAGACGTACATCGGGATTTGACGATGAGTCATTTACATGGGGCAAGGTTCCTACAGACAAAGCTATGGAGGTTCGCTCCGTAATTCTATCAAAGCTAGGCATCAAAGAGAGAAACCGTCCGATGTCGGAGCCGAACTGGAAGCTGTATCAGTTGAAATGGCACTCTGCTGCAAGTGAGGGCAAGGTTTACGCCATCGAATGCGCTGACGGTTGTGAGCTAATTGATATTAACAGAAAAAGCTAGGTGCTTGGAATCTCAGTTATTGAGGTAAGGCACCAGGAGGCTCTAGAGGGACCACCAGCACCGATGCTGTGTTCATCGGTGGAACTCAGAGGCAATATGAGTCCTATTTTGGAATTCATAAAGGAGAAGAATAGCGAAGCGAGAATCTGCTATCTCAGCTATTGCTATTGAAAGTCTCGGAGAGGCGACTACAGAGCTTGCAAGTTTGGCTATGATGTGAGCATCAGTCAGGTAGCTGAGCAATGATAGGCCAGTGCAGGAAAGCTTCACAGATGATAGGTGGAAACCCTACACGAGTAGTCATGGGAACTCCCGTGAGATAGGAGTAATTTATGATAGAGATGTCTTATAACCGCAGGATCCTCAGGAAGCGGAAAGACCAGCGTCGTTGTTGGCCTTCTTTCGCTATTGAAAAGAAGGGCCATAGTGTCGCTCCTTTCAAATGCGACCGCGACTATATGTGATCCGATGTTTCCATCGCGCGGTTATGGATGTGAATCGCGCCAAACCTGATTTGTTCCTCGCCTCTGCTGACAGAGGCGAGTTTTCATCAGAGGGTATAGCGCAGGTAAGACTGCCGTAATCTCGCGAGGGCGCAATGGGCTCATTTTGATGATCGGGCGGAATCACAGACGAAAGCAAGTGCTTCAGCGTCGCTGATACCTTGATTTACCTGTAATTGCAGTCATTGATGCAGGGAGCAAGTCTTTCAATCGCGGTCAAATCCTAGATTAAAAGTCGCCAGACAGCCTCACCACATAGTTGAGTCATACTGAACAAGTGCTCCAAAATGCTCTATCAAAGACTCTAAGCCTGTGCTTGAAGCCGAAACTGGAGTTAAGCCCTAGGCTGCCTCTCCCTATGTTGAAGGTGCTGAGTTTTCTGAGCAGGCATCTAGGCCTTTTATACAGCAGGTGAAATTTCGGATTTAAAATCAAAGAATAGAGATAGCAGAATCGCTCGAGGATAGCTTTGATTTTGAGTCCTTTGAGGAGCTATGTGATAGGGACGAGAAGGATAGTGATGATAGCTCGGTAGCTAAGCGGTGATATAGAAATTTGCAAAGGCCAGTGCCAAAGATGGTGAGGATCGCACTAGTGGATGGGGCAGGAGTCATGCCAAAACGAAAGATTGCCGTTGCGCGCGATGATGCCTTCTGCTTCCTCTACGAAGAAACCCTAGACACTCTGAGAGAGCAGGGCGCTGAACTTATAGTTTCTAGCCCTTTGACATGACGAGAAGCTCCTGAAGGCATAAGGGATCTATATCTCTCCAGGAGGATATCCGGAGATCTTTGCTGGTGAACTTTCGTCAAATGAAGATATGCTAGAAAGACATTAAATCTGCAATAGAATCCGGTCTTCCAACGGTTGCTGAGTGTGGTGGCTTCCTATACATTTCGCGAGGCGCTTGAAGATGAGAAATGGAGATATATACGAGCAGGTTGGAATATTTAAAGGAGCTGCGACTAATAAGGAGAAGCTCGTTCGCTTTGGATACTCGCCCTGAGTCAGAGAAGGATAGCCTCCTGTTCAGAGCAGGTGAAGAGGTTCCGATGCACGAATTCCATTATTGGGACGCGCTGGGATCCAGGCTCGATCTTCACTGGCTACAAGCCGCTGCGGTGGTGGAGCTATCGCTCTGCGTTTGCGATCGGATACGCTTTTACGCAGGGTTTCCACACCTTTTTACTTGGCGGGAAAAGCTCTAGGCTTGCAGGCTCTTGTTTTGTTGAGAAGGCGACTGCCTTTGGAAGAAGGGGCACGTGATTTTTTTACTGGTATTTTAGTCGGTGCCGTTCTGCTTGATTTGCTGTTTGTGACCCATCTTGGCTGCCGCACCCTGCGTTGTAATCATTGGCGAAGTTGATAGATAAGCTGGAGAGCAGCTGCGCAAAGAGGATTGATGAAAAAGGAGCTAGGGCGATAGCGATAGGCAAAGGGCTTTGAGAAAGGGCCGGTAGACTTCTGACTGCGACTGTGGTATTATGGCAACGCTGATATTTACTACAGCAATAAGCGTGCTAGTATGGCTCGTAAGTCCTGGCTATTTTCTTGCAGTTCAGGGTATTTTTGGGGATTTCGAGCCTTGCTATCAAAGGGCCTCGTATCCGAAAAGCAAAAATGTTTACAGGTGCTTAACAGGTAAGGCAAGCAAAACGAAAAAGAAAATCCCTCGAAGAAGAGACCCTCGCATGGTATCAAAAAGATTTGACGCTACAGCGGGCTTTGAATCAAAAGCAGGATAGACTTGGTGGCTCAGAAAGGCCGTTGGCAGGATAGTTGGAAGAGATACAAGGGCGCTTTTACAGATGAGGGTGTAACAAAGCGCTACTGTTGAAACTGTTGCTGAAAAATTCTCGCCGATGGCGTCCTAGCGCCACTTCTATATCTCTCGCCATAGGCGGGGCCTCTTGCTCTAACATACAAGGCTGTCAACACAATGGACAGCATGCTAGGATACAAGAACGAAAAATATATTGATTTTGGTAGAGCCTCGCAAAACTCTGATGATTTTGCGGCTTTGAGCCGGCGCGGCTGGCGGCTCTGTTCTCTGTCGCCGCCGCCGCATTAACCGGTCGCGACTTTAAATCAGCCGTACCGAATCTGGAGGCGCGACCGCTTTAATCACGCCAGCCCGAACTCAGCCCAGCACCGAGGCGGGCGTGCCGGCGCTCTGGGCTATTCGGCCTTGCGGGCCCTGCGTACTATTTCGGCGAATACTACGACAAGCCGTATATAGGCGATGCGACTAGAGAGATAGAAGCTGGAGGATATTTTGAGGGCGAACAAGCTGATGATTGCCGCATCGCTTATGGCAACGGCTTGCTTTGTTGGAATACATTTGCTGATTCACTTCGTGAGGTAATTGGCACGTATTTTGCGCCATGAACACCTCGACGCACGGTTTAGGAAACCGACACTCTATTTAAACACAGGTGGCACGATATATGAAAATGCAACTTTGCAAGCTATGACGAGCACATCAGAAATATTGAACTAAGGACATTTGAATGAGGAAACGACAGATTTGTAGGAGAAGAGGTAAACAGGAGAGAAAAAGAAGCTGGAGCGGCTCGTTCATCGAGGTGACTCAGCAGGCTTTTATGAGAGATTCGGATACGAGCCTCGCGACTTCTCGTAAATGTTAGCCCTCTGGACTTACAGAAGGGATAAAAACAGCAGTCATAAAGACGCTTGAAACAGCAGACAGATATCCCGATCCGCTTTGCAGAAGACTTCGAAAGGCGATTGCAGAGCGTGAGACATGTCGAAGAGGGAAGCTGCCTTTGCGGAAATGGGGCAGATGACCTGATTTTTAGACTTGCAGCAGCTGTAAAAGCCACGCAAGGCTTTGATTACTGCACCAACATTTGCTGAATACAGGGCGGCTAGTGGAACTGCATGGGCACTGAGATAGAGGAGTTTGAGCTAAAGGAGATAGATGGATTCTCTTTGACGGAGGAATTTATTGAGCATATAAAAGCCGATACAGAAATTGTTTTCATCTGCGAGCCGAACAATCCAACAGGTGTAACAACGCCAAGGAATTTGCTTAAGAAGGTTTTAGAAAGGTGCAGAAAGGTGAGCGCTTCTCGTAATCGATGAATGCTTCAATGACTTCCTAGATGAGCCTGAGAAAACACTCTATGAGGGAAATGCTAGCGGATTTTGATAATCTTTTATACTAAGGTCCTTTACAAAACTTTATGCGATGGCGGGAATTAGACTGGGATACTGCCTTTGCTATGATGAAAATCTCCTGAAAAAGATAAGAAAAGCTGGTCAGGAATGGTCAGTTTCTAGCCTTGCTGAGAATGCAGGACTTGCAGCGCAAGAGAAGTAGGATATGTATCAGAACTTAGAAGGCTTTGTAAAATCCGAAAGGGAAAGAGTCTCAAGAGAGCTTGGTGACATGGGAATTGACAGGGTCTCATGGCGAGGCAGACTATCTTTTGTTTCACGCTAGGAAGGACTTGCAGACGAGCTTGAGACTAGAGGGATTTTGCTTAGAAGATGTGAAAATTACAGTGGTTTGGGACCCAGCTGGTTTAGACTAGGGCTCAAAAAACGTGAGGATAACGACATATTGCTAAAGGCGATGAAGGAGGTGCTATAGTGGGCAAAGCTAAATGTATAATGGTTCAGGGCACGATGTCAGGTGCAGGAAAGAGCTTGCTTTGTGCAGCGCTTTGCAGGATTTTTAAGCAGGACGGTTACAAGGTTGCGCCGTTCAAAAGTCAAAAACATGGCACTTAATAGCCATGCTACTAGAAAATGGCATGGAGATGGGACGCTCGGGTCATGCAGGCGGGAAAGCGGCTGGACTGAACCGGATGTGCGCATGAACTCCGTTTTGCTAAAAACCGTCGCTGCGACATCGGAAGTCAGGTAATTGTGCTTACGAAGTGCGTGGTCAAATGACGGCAACTGAGTATTACGAGTACAAAAATTGCTTATGCGCGAGGTTATGAAGGCCTATAATGAGCTTGCTGAGGAAAACGATATCATCGTAATCGAGGAGCTGGAAGCCCGGCAGAAATAAACCTTAGGGAAAACGACATCGTAAACATGGGAATGGCTGAGGCTGCAGGAGCACCAGTGCTTCTTGCAGGAGATATAGATAGAGGCGGCGTATTCGCACAGCTTTATGGAACGGTTAAGCTTTTGACTGAGGATGAGCAAAAGAGAATTGCAGGCCCTCATAGTAAATAAGTTCCGCGGCGATATAGATATTCTGGCACCAGGGCTTAAGATGGTAGAAGAAAAGACTGGAATTCTCATAGCTGGAGTGGTTCCATATATCAGGGTGGATATAGATGACGAGGACTCCCTTGCTCCAAGACTCAGCGCAAAATCAGAAGTCAAGCCTCTTGACATAGCGATTATAAGGATTCCTAGACTGTCAAACTTCACTGACTTTGCACCACTAGAGGCACACGAGGTAATCGGTGCTAGGTACGTCCAGTCAGCAGAGGAGCTTCACAGCCCAGACATGGTTATAATTCCGGGAACAAAGAGCACCATGGACGACCTTCTCTGGATGCGTCAAAACGGTATAGAATCCGCAATCCAAAAGCTCGCAAGCTCTGGAACGCCTGACGCTAGGGGTGCGGTGGATATCAGATGATGGGTGAAAAGCTCAAGACCCACATCATATCGAGGGAGACCTTGAAGAAATGCACGGAATGGGACTCCTTCCGACTGAGACGACCTTCACAAACCTAAAGACTAGAACGCGTTTCACGGCTGATGTCAAGGCTAAGGACTTTGAGGGAGCAAAGCTAGACGGATACGAGATTCACATGGGTGAAAGCATCGTTAAGGGAGATCCGTTTTTGACGCTTGAAAACGGCAAGGACGATGGATGTGCGTGCGGCACAAACTTCGGAACCTACTTGCACGGGCTCTTTGACACGGGAGAGCTCACTGAAAAACTTGTAAAATATCTATGCGACCGCAAGGGCATCGAATATAGCGAGGCTGCGCCTATTTCGCACAGCGCTTATGTCGAAAAGCAATACGATATCTTGGCAGATGGAGTTAGAGCGGCGATGGATTTTGATAAAATATATAAGATAATGGGATTAAGATAGGAGATAAGATATGGAATACAAACACCTACTACCTGCGGATATTGAGCTCACAAGCATGAAAATCATCGAGGAAGAGATGGCCGAAAGAGGCATCGTAGTTTCAGAGGAGGATATGCCTGTTGTGAGAAGAGTAATTCACACTTCAGCGGACTTTGACTATGGTACAAACCTGAATTTACTGAGAATGCTACATCAAAGGGTATCGAAATCATGTCTAGCAGCGTTACTATTGTAACTGACACGAACATGGCTCTTTCTGGAATAACAAAGCCAACTCTTAAGAAGCTAGGCGGAGAGGCTTTCTGCTTCATGGCAGAGCCTGAAATCGCAGAAAAGGCGAAGCTTGATGGAACAACAAGAGCTGTTGCATCGGTAAGCTATGCGAGCGAGAAATACCCAAACGCTGTATTTGCAGTTGGTAACGCTCCTACTGCTCTGATAAAGCTTTCTGAGCTAATAAGAGAGGGATTTAGACCTAGTCTAGTAATCGGCGTACCTGTTGGATTTGTAAATGTTGTAGAGAGTAAGGAAGAAATCTTTGAACTATGCAAGGAGAAGGGAATTCCTGCAATTGTTGCAAAGGGACGCAAGGGCGGAAGCAATGTTGCTGCTGCAATCTGCAATGCTTTGCTCTATGCAGCTGGTGATTTGACAGACCCAAGTAAGAGAGGCTGGAGAGGCTAGTGCAATAGCCCTCAGGGAACTTTGTACATGGAGCATGGAAACACGCTTTGGTAGCAAAATTAAATAAAGATTTTGATTTAAGACGCTTAGCTAATCGCAAGCGTCTTTTTGTAAGTAAATACGCTAATTTTCTTTTATAATACGGCGTAATGTGTACAATAGTTAGTTAGAAAAATGATTAGTAAATAGCGAAAAATCGCGAAAAAGGATGATAAATATGTTTGATAAATTGATTTCATAGTGGAAAAATACAAGGATAGGTCTCTGCTGTTTCTGACCCTGATGTGATTGAGACCAGCCTACTTGGGCAGAAATATATCAAGGATATGGGAGAGATGGAGCCTATCGTAAAGAAATACGAGGAATACAAGAAGGCGAAGGATGAGCTCGCCATAAGGAAACCTAGAGACCGAAAAACGACGAGGAATCTCAGGATCTAGCAAAGCTAGAAGTGAACGACAACGAGGAGAAAATCGAGGTTCTATCTGATGAACTTAGAATTTTGCTCATCCCTAAGGACCCTAACGACGACAAGAACGTTATCCCTCGAGGTTAGAGCTGGAACAGGTGGCGAAGAGGCTGCTTTGTTTGGTCAGAACCTGCTTAGAATGTACACAAGATATGCAGAGCGTCACAGATGGAAGACTGAAATCATAGAAATAAATGACACAGGCATGGGTGGAATTAAGGAAGCTGTTATGATGATCAAGGGTAAGGGTGCTTACTCAAGGCTCAAGTACGAGAGCGGTGTTCACCGTGTGCAGCGTGTTCCTGAGACAGAGTCTTCAGGAAGAATTCACACTTCAGCTACAGTTGCAGTGCTTCCAGGTTGAGGACGTGGATGTGGCTCTTGATCCTAACGATGTAAGAGTAGACGTTTACAGAGCTTCCGGAAACGGTGGACAGTGCGTAAACACAACTGACTCTGCGGTTAGACTTACCCACGTTCCAACAGGACTTGTTGTAACATGTCAGGATGAGAAGTCGCAGATAAAGAATAAGGAGAAGGCTTTCAAGGTTCTTAAGTCAAGGCTTTTACGACCTTAAGCTTCAGGAACAGCAGAGCGAAATCGCAGCAGAGCGTAGAAGCCAGATAGGGAAGCGGTGATAGATCTGAGCGTATCAGAACATACAATTTCCCACAGGGAAGATGTACAGAGCACCGTATAGGCATGACTCTCTACAAGTTAGATGCCATCCTTGATGGAGATATCGACGAGATCATCGATGGCCTAACTGCACAAACGATCAGGCTGAGAAGATGAAGGCGTTTTTAAGCTGGCAGCGATTTGGAGGATTAGTCTAATGAAGACATCGTTATTTAACGATACAATTGAAAACATAAGGGCTGCAGCGGATATAATTCGAGATGGAGGGCTGGCGCACTTTCCGACTGAGACTGTTTACGGGCTTGGAGCTGACGCTTTGAATAGCGAGGCCGCTCGCAAGGTATATGCGGCAAAGGGCAGGCCTTCAGATAATCCTATGATTGTTCACATAGCAGATACAAGCGAACTTGCAAAAGCCTGCACAGATGATATAAGTAGCGATATGCGAGCTTTTGATGGACGCGTTTTGGCCAGGGCTGATGACGATGATTGTTAGGCGTAAGGACATTGTCCCTGATGTTACGACAGGTGGACTTGATACTGTGGGAGTGAGACTTCCTTCGAGCGAGGTGGCAAGGGCACTTATTAGAGAATCGGGCCGCCCAATAGCAGCACCGAGCGCAAAATATCTCGGGAAGACCCTAGTCCGACAACTGCAGAGTATGTGATACACGATCTGTACGGCAGAATCGACTGAATTATTTGTGGGGATGACTGTGACTTTGGTATAGAGTCCTCGGTCATAGATATGACGGGTGACACGCCTATGATTTTGAGACCTGGAGCTATAACCTGCGAGATGTTTTCTGAGGCACTAGGAAGGGAAGTTGCCGTTGACCAAAGTCTTTTTCAAAAGACCTCAGAATATATTGCATCCTGAGAAGGTGGAAGATACGGGGACGCTTGAGGATGAGGATTTTTCACCCTGATCACCAGGAATGAAGTACAAGCACTATGCACCTTGGGCAGAAATGATTGTCTTTGATGGAGAAATTGGCCCTGTAAGAAAAGCCATGGATGCTGAGGCGAAGGAACTTGAGAAGCAGGGGAAATCCAGTATTTAAGCTGAGCTCACAGACGAGAAGCTAGCAGCACACGAATTGTTTGCAAAGCTGAGAGAGGCTGACGAACTCGGAGTCGATGTGATTTTTGGCAGAGGCTCTTCCCGAACAGGGGCTTGGCTTTTTCAGTTATGAATAGAATGTTAAAGTCGGCAGGATACAATGTCAGGAGGATAATATGATATGGTAATGGCCGCTGACCACGGCGGATATGAGCTAAAGAACGCAATCAAAAAGCATCTTCAGGAGCGCGGAGGATTTCAGATTTTGGATCTCGGCACAAATGACGGCGAGGCGGTTGATTATCCAGAATACGGAAAGGTTTGCGGAGATGCTGTTGCATCAGGTAAGGCTGACCTTGGCATAGTATGCTGCGGAAGCGGTGTAGGAAATATCAATAGCAGCCAACAAGGTTAAAGGAGTTAGATGTGCGCTATGCTATTCAGAAGAAATCGCTCGTCTAGCTAAACAGCATAACAATGCAAATATCCTTGCCTTCGGTGGAAGAATGACTACACCTGAAGAGGCTTGCAAGATGGTTGATATTTGACTAGATACTGAGTGGGCTGGTCTCACTCAGAAAAAGACATGCAAGACGAGTTGCTCAGTTAGACGCACTCTAGGGATTGCATCACATTTTGATAGTTAATAAAGTTAATAGTTAAATATACAAATTAGAGAGAAAAATGGGTAAGATATATGTTTTTGACCATCCGCTAATCTCAGCACAAGGTTGCACTTATGAGAATGCAGGAGACAAATGTTAAGGACTTTCGTCAGCTAGCTAAGGAAATAGCTATTTTGATGGGTTTCGAAGCTACTAGAAATCTAGAGCTAGAGCAGGTTGAAATCGAGACACCTATGTGCAAGACAAAGGTCAATATGCTTAAGGGTGAGGATATTGCTATCGTTCCAATTTTGAGAGCTGGTCTTGGATTTGTAGATGGAATGCTTGAGCTAGTTCCAAACGCAAAGGTTGGACACGTTGGTCTTTACAGAGATCCTGATTCACATGAGCCTGTTGAATATTACTGCAAGCTTCCTGCTGATATTGATAAGAGAAGAATTTTTGTTCTTGACCCAATGCTTGCAACTGGTGGAAGTGCTTCAGCAGCTATCGACTTCATCAAAAAGCGCGGTGGTAAGGACATCACTTTTATGTGCCTAATTGCAGCCCCAGAGGGAATCAAGGTTCTTCAGGACGAACATCCAGATGTTGATATTTACATCGCTGCTAAGGACGAGAGACTAAACGAGAAGGCATACATCTTGCCAGGTCTTGGAGATGCTGGAGACAGACTCTACGGAACAAAATAAATTAAGGAGCCCAGTGGGAATGAAGAGTTTTATACCTGATAATATTAGTAAACACGATAATGTATTTGATGTTCTCAAGGAGAGAGGATTTATCGAGCAGTGCACAGACGAGGATGCTGTTCGTGAGCTTCTAGGCAAAGAGAAAATCAAGTTCTATATAGGCTTTGACCCTACAGCTGACTGCTTACATGTTGGCCACTTCATGCAGGTTATCGCAATCATGTACATGCAGAAGTTTGGACATACACCTGTAGTTTTGCTAGGTGGCGGAACTGGAATGGTTGGAGATCCTTCAGGACGCTCAGATATGCGTACTGTTATGGATGTTGCGGAAATCGACAACAACTGCAATCAGTTCAAGAAGCTCTTTGACAGATTCATTGAGTTTGATGAGGAGTGGCAGTACACGGGAAATCAGGGTGTATATTGCCCGGGTAAAGAGAACAAGACTCCTGAGGCAGGCAAGGCCATCGCTGTAAACAACGGCGAGTGGATTAGACCGCCAAACTTCGTTGAGTTCGTAAGAGAGGTTTCGATCAAAGTTCAATGTTAATAACATGCTTAGAGCTGAAGCCTTTAAGCAGCGCATGGAGCGCGAGGGAGGACTTACATTCTTTGAGTTCAGCTACATGCTAATGCAGTCATACGATTTTATGGTTATGGCTAGAGACTTTGATGTACGCATGGAATTTGGCGGTGACGACCAGTGGTCAAATATTATCGGAGGAGTTCACCCCACAAGAAAAATGGTGGGCAAAGAGGTTTACGGCATGACTTTCTCCCTTCTCACAACGAGCGAGGGCAAGAAGATGGGTAAGACTCAGAAGGGTGCGCTTTGGCTGATCCCAACCGCACAAGTCCGTTCGACTTCTTCCAGTACTGGAGAAATGTCAGCGATGCAGACGTAGAAAAGTGCTTGAGAATGCTAACCTTCTTACCTATGGATGAGGTTAAGAGACTTGCTTCTAGAGGGTGCTGAGATAAATAAGGCTAAGGAAATCCTAGCTTACGAAGTAACAAAGCTAGTTCACGGTGAGGAAGAGGCCAAGAAGGTCTTGATGCTGCTCGCGCGGCTTTCAGCGGTCAGGCTGTGGCAAATGTTCCTACTGTGGAGCTTGAGAAAGCTGTCTTTGCTGGAGAAGGCAAGGGCCTAGTATCTTTTGATAAAGGAGCTCGGACTTGTGACGAGCAACGGAGATGGGTTTAGAACCATCGAACAGGGAGGACTTTCACTGAACCGCAAGAAGGTGGAGGATCCAAAGAAGAATGTCACCGACGCTGATTTTGAGGACGGTGAGCTTCTAACACAAAAAGGGAAAAGAAGAAATTCCTAAAAGGTAGTATTGAAATAGTTTAGAGTTTAAGGTTATTGCAAGTTGCAGCTGGAGGGAAAAGATGAATAAAGCGAAATACGACGGTAGGGAACATCCTGTTAGACAAGTAACGGACCTTAAGGATATCATTGCAAGCAGCTGCTCGATGTTTAAGGATGATACCGCATTTCTAGAAAAGGACAAGCCAGGCGGAACTTTTCAGCCTATTAGCTACGCCAAGGTTAAGGACGATGTTGACGCTCTAGGAACAAAGCTCATGGACATGGGTCTAAAGGGAAGCAAGATTGCTGTTGTTGGTGAGACTAGCTACCACTGGTTCCTAACTTACTTTGCAACTGTTTGTGGAGTAGGCGTAATTGTTCCTTTGGATAAAAACTTACCTCAGGATGAGCTAAAGAGTTTGATTGAAAGGTCTCATGCAAAGGCAATTGTTTTCTCAAAGAGAATGGAAAAGACAATAAAGCCACTATTTGACGAGCCAGGCGAAATTGAGTATTTCATTTCGATGTCAGAAAGCGAAAACGAGAAGGTCCTTTCACTTGAACACCTAATCGAGGAAGGAAACAAGCTTCTTGGCGAAGGCGTTAGAGACTTTGTTGATGCCGAAATCAATCCTGAAGAGATGGCTTCACTTCTCTTTACATCGGGAACGACAGGAAGATCAAAGGGAGTAATGCTTTCACATAAGAACATTGCATCAAATGTTGTTAATGTATCAAAAGCGTGTAACGCTAGACAAGGGCTGCGTTGTTTTATCAATTCTTCCAGTTCACCATACCTACGAGAACACCATCGATTGGGTAACAATTTATCAGGGAAGAACCATTGCAGTATGCGAGGGAATTAAATACATACTGAAAAACATGAATGAGGTCAAGGCTAACTGTATGGTAGGCGTGCCTCTAGTGTTTGAGAAGATTTTCAAGGGCTTTAATGAAGCAGGCAGAAGGTCGCGGAGAAGGCGAAAAGGTTAGAAACGCAATCGCACTTTCACGTCGCCTAAAGCTATATAACAATCGTAGCCTAATACGTAAGCTATTTAAGCCAGTTCATCAGGCTTTCGGTGGTGGCATGCAGCTATTTATCGCTGGTGGTGCAGCCATGGACCCTGAGATTACTGAGTCCTTTGAGGCTATGGGTATACCGATGATTCAGGGCTACGGAATGACAGAGTATGCACCCTATTATCGCTGTTAACCAGGATAATTATAGCATCGCAAGGTCAGTAGGAAGACCTATGCCGTAAAACTCGGTAAGAATAGATAATGCCGACGAAAACGGAATCGGAGAAATCGTAGTTAAAGGACCATCTGTAATGCTTGGATACTACGAGCATCAGGAGGCGACAGATGAGGTTATCGAAGATGGATGGTTTCATACGGGCGACCTGGATATCTAGATTCTAACGATTTCATCTATCTTAGGTAGAAAGAAGACTGTAATCGTAACAAAGGGCGGAAAGAACATCTTCCCTGAAGAGATTGAAGCAGTCCTAAAGGAAAACGAGCTTATCAAGGAGACCATAGTACATGGAGTGACGGATAACACTGTCGGAAATGTAATCGTTACAGCCGATATTCAGCCAAACTACGAGCTTTTAGAGGAGCAGCGCGGCAAGATGAGCAGTAGCGATGTTTACCACTTCTACCGCGAGCTAGTCGATGAGATAAACAAGACCTTGCCACCATATAAAGCAATCAAGCGAATCAATATCAGAGAGAATGGATTTGCTATGACTACGACTGGTAAGGTTAAGAGATACGGAAACTTCGTCGAAGGTGCTGCTGAGAAGGGAAGCCCAGACTTCATAGAAAAGAAGGCAGAGGACCGCAAGCATGCTAAAGAGCTGATTGAGAACATCGGAAAGAGCATAGATCCATACCTAAGATATAAGGATGGAAGACCTATAACTGACATCAAGCACATGTTCAACAGCAGTGTTGAGATTTATGGAGATAGAGTAGCATTCCATCAAAAGTTCAACAAGGGCGAGGAATACACTCAGATAACATATAAGCAGGCCCAGGTCGATGTAAATGGACTTGGAACCGCTTTGATAAACCTTGGACTCAAGGGCAAGCGTATCGCGATAATAGGAACGACGTATTATCAGTGGGAAACTTCATATCTTGCAGTAACTGGAGGCGTAGGTCTTGCAGTACCTCTAGATAAGGAGCTAAGCGCAGAGGAGCTAAAGAACCTTGTAAAGGATGCTGATGTTTCAGCAGTGCTTTATAGCAAGAAGTTTGAGAAGATATTTGAGCAGATAAGAGAGGATGGAGATACAAGTCTCAAGACCTTGATAAACCTCGATATCGATGAGAACAGAAGTCTAAGGCCTTTGGATAGTGAGGAAACAGAGCTTAAGGAGAAGGTAAGAAAACGCAAGGATAAGAATAAGGAACAGGGAGAAGAGGAACATATAATCTACTCATGGAAACAGCTTATTGAGGATGGAAAGAATGCTATTGCGCTAGGTGATAGACAGTTCATCGATGCTGAGGTTCTAGGAACAGATCCTGCGGTAATACTCTACACTTCAGGAACAACAGGCTTTGCAAAGGGCGTAGTTCTAACACATAGAAACATCGTAGATGACCTTATGATGGCACCTACCATCCTAAACGTTAATCCAGAGGATATCTTCTTCTCAGTACTTCCGGTACATCATACATACGAGTGCACATGTGCATTCCTAATGCCGCTCTACAAGGGTGCTTCCATAGCATTCTGTGAAGGCCTCAAAGTACATAACGAAAAACCTTCAGGAGATAAGGCCGACGATGCTTTTTAGGCGTTCCAGTTTTGATAGAAACCTATATAAGAAAAAACTGAAGACAGCAAAGAGCGAGGGCAAGGACAAAAAGCTCGAAAAAGCTCATGAAGCTGAACAAGAAGACCAAGAAGCTGAATATCAATATGCAAAAGAAGCTTGCTAAGGACATTCTAGATGTGTTTATGGAAGGATGCGAGTTTTGATATCGGGCGGTGCAGCAACAGATCCAAAGATTCTACAGTTCTTTAATGACCTAGGAATCATCGCAGTTCAGGGCTATGGATTAACGGAGTGCTCTCCCATGACTGCCCTCAAAACCCAGATGTCGAAAAAGGATATGAAGAACGAGTCAGTAGGGACATCTTCTACCTGGTATGAAGGTTAAGATTGTAGATGCTGATGAAGAGGGTATTGAGAGATATGCTTTAAGGGACCGAATGTAATGCTCGGCTACTATAACAACCAGGAAGCGACAGATGAAGTTCTCATGACGGCTGGTTCCACACTGTGACCTTTGGAAGAGTTGATACAGATAGCTTTTATATATATAACAGGACGCAAAAAGAATGTTATAATAACAGAAAATGGCAAGAACGTTTTCCCGGAAGAGCTAGAGTATGAGCTTACATATTCCTTACATCGCTGAGTCTATGGTTTGGGGCGATAACGAAGGCGAGGGTGTAAATAACACAACAATCGCTGCAACTGTAACCCTAGACGATGAAGAGGTCAAGGAAGTGCTAGGTGAGGAATACACAGACGAGCAGGCACAGAATCTGGTATGAGGGCGAAATCGATAAGATAAAATGAGCGCCTACCACTATTTAAAAAGATCAAAAAGCTAAATATCCGTAAGACTGATTTTTAACAAGACAACGGGTATGAAGATAAAACGCTTTGTTGAATCCAACAAGGATGCATAGTTTAAGCAAAAAGGAGATTAGAATGGCAGATGTAGTTTTGATGACCCAGGAGGGTTACGATAAGTTAGAAGCTGAAAGAGACGAGCTGGTTTCGGTAAGAAGAAAGGATGTTTCTGAGAAGCTAAAAGAGGCAAAGATCCTACGGTGACCTTTCTGAGAATGCTGAGTACGATGCAGCAAAGGAAGAGCAGGGCTGAGGTTGAGGAGAGAATCTCAAGGTCGAGCAGATGCTAAGAAATGCAAAAGATTATCAGCGAAAAATGAAATCACTGCAGACCGTGTAAACGTTGGTCTTAAAGTTACAGTAAAGAATGTGGATAGCGGTGAAGAGAACAAGTTCATCATCGTTGGTTCTACTGAGTCGATCCTTTTGCTGAGCCTGCTAAGATTTCAAATGAGTCAGAAGTAGGAAAGAGCTTGCTAGAGAAGCAGGTTGGTGACAAGGTTGAAACCTTGTTCCAGATGGAATGGTACACTACGAGATTCTTGCAATAGAGAAATAAATTTCAAGTAAGGTGGAGAAAATGAGTCAGAACGATAGTAACACTAACACATCTCAGGTTATCGATAGAGATGCTAATCAGACTGAAGAAAATTTAAGCGAACAGAGACAGATAAGACGTGAGAAGCTAAAGGCTTTGCAGGATGCAGATAGAAACCCTTTCGTTGTTGAAAAGTGGGACGTAACTGCACACAGCAAGGACATCAAAGAAAACTTTGATGCAATGGAGGACCAGGAGGTTTCCATCGCAGGAAGAATCATGAGCAAACGTATCATGGGTAAGGCTGCTTTTATTGATGTTCAGGATAAGCAGGGTCGTATTCAGTCATATATCAAGAGAGATGACATAGGACAGGAAGAATATAAGTGGTTTAAGACCCACGATATAGGTGATATTGTCGGAGTTGTCGGCAAGGTGTTTAAGACAAACACAGGCGAGGTTTCCATCCATGCTACGCAGCTTGTTTTGATGAGCAAATCAATTCAGGTTCTCCTGATAAGTGGAGTGGTCTTCAGGACCAGGACCCTCAGATATCGTCAGCGCTATGTTGACCTTATCATGAATGCAGATGTGAGAGAAACTTTCTACAAGAGAGCTCGCATCATCAAAGAGATTAAGTCTGTTCTAGAAGACGATTACGGCTTCCTAGAAGTTGATACTCCTATTTTTGACAACTATCGCAGGCGGTGCGAATGCTCGTCCGTTCAACACTCACCACAACACTTTGAACCTCGATATGAAGCTTCGTATTTCAACGAGCTATTCCTAAAGAGACTAATTGTTGGTGGCCTTGACAGAGTTTACTGAGATGGGCAAGATGTTCCGTAACGAGGGTGTGGATAGAAATCACAACCCTGAATACACCAGCATGGAGTGCTACATGGCATTCAGCGACATGGAAGATGTAATGGAACTTACTGAGCAGATTATTTACAAGGCTACTATGGCAGTAAATGGCACACCTATTATCAAGTACCAGGGTAAGGAATTCGACGTTACTCCTCCATGGAGAAAGCTAGATATGGCAGATGCTGTTAAGGAGATAACAGGTGTTGATTTCAGCAAAATTGATACTGATGAGGAAGCTCAGGAAGCAGCAATATCAAAGGGTATGAAGCCTGAGGATGTAAAGGGATTGACACGTGGCAAGCTCATAGCAGAGATGTTTGATGAGTTCTGCGAAGATGTCCCTGGCTACCTGGATGGACCTGTTTTCATCACAGGACATCCAGTAGACATTTCACCTCTAGCAAAACGTGACCCTAAAGACCCAAGAATCACTCGTCGTTTCGAGTTCTATATCAACGGATGGGAAATTGGAAACGCTTTCTCAGAGCTGAACGATCCTATCGACCAGTACAATCGTTTTGCTGAGCAGCAGAAGCAGCTTGACCTTGGAATCGATGACGAAGCTCATCCTATGGATATGGACTTCGTAAATGCTCTTGAGGTTGGTATGCCGCCAACAGGTGGACTAGGTATCGGTATCGATAGAGCCATTATGCTAATCGCAGATGCTCCAAGTATAAGAGATGCAATGCTCTTCCCTACAATGAAGCCAATCGGTGCAGAGAAGAATGAAGGCAAGAGCGAAGAGGTTAAGGAAGCTGAGGAAAAGATTGACTTATCAAAGGTTAAGGTAGAGCCACTGTTTGAGGAAATGGTTGATTTTGATACCTTCTCAAAGTCAGACTTTAGAGCTGTTAAGGTTCTCGAATGCACTGCAGTTCCTAAGTCGAAGAAACTTCTTCAGTTCACTCTTGATGATGCATCAGGTGAAAAACCGCACAATTCTAAGTGGAATCCACAACTCTATGAGCCGGAGGAACTTGTTGGAAAGACTCTTCTCGCGATCACAAATCTTCCACCACGAGCTATGATGGGCATAGAGTCTTGCGGAATGCTTCTATCAGCTATTCACGATGAAGAGGGCGAAGAGAAGCTTAACCTAATTATGCTAAGCAACAGAATTCCGGCAGGAGCAAAGCTTTACTAGTAAGGAATAGAATGGAGAATCTCATGACTTTGGAGAATAAGCTGGGGATAACAGATTCCGTAGAGCTTTCTAAAGCGCAAGAGCTATAATAAAGTTGACAAAATCGCTATATGCATTTAGATTTGAATGTGTATAGCGATTTGTTTTGCTATAAAGTGTAATTTATGCATATAAACGAGGAAAGAAAGTATGAAGTATTACAATATCTACGGAGATGATGCTGACTATTTATATTTGGGGCGCGAATCAAAGCCGGATATAAAGCTCTGCCCACATTGTAAAATGGTACTTAATCGTGATGAAGCGATATTTCAAGCCGCGGAAACAGTGAAGTGGAGAAAAAAGAAATTCTTTGTTACAACATATGACGGTGTGAATATTGCGAGCCGGCATTTTTACGAAATATATCATAAGCACAAAATGAATGGAATTGAATTTATACCATTTAAAAAAATCTGAAGGCTATTATATTTGCCGATTTACCAATGTTGCATCATTTGACCTTGAAAAAGCAAAACAGGTGCGAGCTGAATACGAAGGCAAGGTTACTTATGGAGTGATTGACAACGGAACCTGTGCTTATTGCAAAAGAAGCAAAGGATATCACCATCCGTGGCCATACCGTATGATTGAAATCTGATGAACAAAAACTCAAGACAAATACGTTTTACCGCAGTGATATAGAATTTGGTGAGGGAAATACACAATCTCCAATAATATGGGCAACAGAAGATATTGTTGAAGCTTTTAAACAAGAAAAATGTAGGATTTTCTATAAAATTGTATAGTGAAATTTATTTTATAATGAATTTACAGCTACAATGCAGAGATAATATAAATTAAGCACGAAATAATAAGAGCAATTATAAACCAAAAATCATCTAAGGGTATATCGATTCTAAGGTTTGAATTTTTTTAATATAAAGTAAATAAATTACCATTCCTAAACCACCTATTGCGACTAAAGTATATTGTGCTGCATTAATCCCTGATAAAATGAAAAAAGGAATAGGTAAATTGCATCGTACATATGTTAAGAAATACCCTTAAGTATGTAAACTACAAGGACATGAAATCGTTTGCCAGTGACTTAAAAACTATCTACCATGCACCGGATGAAAAAGACAGCGTACGAGAACATGCAGGAAGTTATGATGAAAAGTTGCAAAGCGATCGCATGAAAATCAAACGGTTGCCCTGGTGGGGCTATAGGACAAAAAGTGTTGATAAAAATCGCCATATACATTCAAATTTCAACGTTAAAATATGGTATATCTTCCTTAGAATTAGTTTTCATGGAGGATTGTGTTATGAAGCAAGTTAATTGTCCAATTTGTGGTTCTAAATGCGTTAGGTATGGCAAATTAAAAATCAGGAAACCAAAGATGGCTATGTAAGTCATGTAAAAATGTATTTTTACACCAAAGATAGACACGATACTAAACAGCTTCAGCTGTTCTTAAATTGGCTATTCAGTAAAGAAGTACAAAGTAATATGTCGGATGAGGAATTTGCAATGCTTGAAATTGAAGCAGTGGAATAAAGTAGTGGCAGGGTATGGCTCTTGTGGGCTGTATCCTGTGTTTTTTTATGCCTGTGAATATCTTGAAAACTAGAAGTAAGATATTGTTTGTAAAATATGTGAAAAGTGTTGTAAAAAGCTTGTGGAAACTGGCAGAGTATTCCTTGAGGTTAGC
>BNJV01000701.1_pt1 | contig 58737 bp, 89 predicted proteins | sample 8540591 | NCBI WGS metagenome assembly BNJV01 (sample SAMD00202457, study PRJDB9452) | human saliva metagenome | host: Homo sapiens | reverse complement strand
AAGTACAACCGGTGGACATGTTCCCTATGACAGCGCATGTCGAAGCTGTTGCTTTGCTTACAAAAATAATGTTGATTAATTTTAAGCCCTACAATTTATATGAAGGAGTAACTATGATTTTAAGAAAAAAAGTTTTATTATTTTTCACTTATGTTAGTGACAGCAACAACTGTATATGCTGAAAAAAAGTAGAAAGTTTATATAACCCTCAAGTTATTGAACAACATTATATAACTAATGAAGATATTTCTTTAGCAACAGCTTTTTGGTCAATCTTTATTTGATAAAAATGTTAAAATGATTTCTACTGCAAAGAAAAAAATTTGTTAAAAAAAGCGATATGGTGGTTTATTTCCAATGAATGAATTACAGGGGACTGTATATGTTCAAACACCATTTGCAATTTATGCAAATACGGCATTAGAGGATGTTCGTGAAATAGCAAGTAACTATTCAACTAGAAATGCTAATAATATATTACAAGTTAGATCCTTCCTCTATATGCCTGAAAGTAGGATGCATAATGATACTAATAATATAGTTTTTTTACTATAGTACAGAATGGAAATACATATTATCCAACTGAAACAGTGCGTGGAGATGATCAATTTGAAGGTCCTGATATGTGGGTAACAGTGGGGTATCAATCACAATTTGACTTATCTAAACTTGATGTTAATAGTCCTTTTGAGGTTCATATTAAGTCTGATGTCGTTAAAGTTGGGGAGGCAGTAATTCCTTTCTCACCATTAAATTCATCCAATAAATATGTTTTAGATGATTCTTATTCACTTCATAGTGGTGATAGAGTATTTACTACTAAGAAGTAATAGTATTGTAATTAAATTAATAAACTAATAGGTAGAAATGTAAAAGAGATTCTATCCTTATTACATCTAATTTTTAAAAAGATGTGATATAGGTAGGATCTCTTTTATATTATAGTTTGTCTATGATGTTAGGAATTTAGAATTCTTGTGGTATGTTTAGTTTATAATCTATAACTAGAATTTAAATTTCACACTTACAGAGTAAGTACGTCCTGCTATGGCTTCATCATTATAGAATATTCGATTAAATAGATTTTGAACGTTAAGTTTGATATGTACCCCTTTTAATGGATAACCAGTAAATGGGGTACATATCAAGCGAAGGGCTTTTACTATACACTCATATATATGATGAATTGCAATAAGTAATGCGACAAAATTAAATCAATTTTCTAATCTCATGTTTAAACATGTCAAATGGTGTTTTAAACCCAAGGCATTTCCTAGGTCGATTATTAATCAACATTAATGCTTCTGTTAGTTTATCTAGTGTAACTTTAGCTAAATCGGTTTTCTTAGGAAAAAATTCTCGAAGTAAACCATTACTATTTTCATTAGAACCTCGTTGCCATGCTGCATAGGCATCGGCAAAATACATGGGTATTCCAAACTCGTTTTCAACCTGTTCATAGCAAGCAAATTCCTTACCACGGTCCACCGTAAAGGTTTTAAGTAATTTGCTGGTTAATGTATTGTACAGAGAACTAATAGCTAAAAACATAGAATCTTTAGATCGATCATTCATTTTTATGGCCACATAGAATCGTGTTTTACGTTCAACAAATGTAGCTAAACAGCCTTTGCTTTGACCTCTGGAAGAAACCATTGTATCTAGTTCCCAATGACCAAAAAATCTCCCGGTTTTCAACTCTTGAGGTCGTTCTTTAATGGTCCTTTTAACATTGAAGCGTCCACGGGTTTCCTGTGTGCCGGGCTTTTTTCCTTTCCGGCGAAGTACTTTCTCTGTTACCGCAAGAAAACCACGATGGATCCAAGAATATATTGTTTTAAAGCTTAGAACCCCAACTAATTCAGAACCAACTATTTCTTCTGGAGACCAAGTTTGTTGTAACCTGGATTCAATTAAAAGCCGCTAATTGAGGTGTTAACTTTGTTGGTCTCACCTTTATTAGTAGACTTACTAATTGCTAACTGTTGTGCTTTTAATCGCAGAATATTCACCTTCAACGCGATTTAATTCTCTTGCTACAGTAGAAATGGTGGACACCGATTAAGCTAGCAATTCTACGAACAGAGTATCCTTCTTTTCGTAAAACTTCTATTTGACTTCGTTTTTTTCTATGGTAAGATAGTATTTCATATTAGAGACCTCCGTGTCATGTATTTGTGGTTATTTACATTTTACACGAGATCTCCAATATGAGTTTTTATTTGTCGCAATATATTTTACAATTCATCATATAAATATAATATAATATGATTAGTGACAATCACTTTAAAAAAATATAGGTCATGGGAAAGAGACTTGATACAGGTAAAAAGCTTTAGGTACTTTTTAAATCTGTACCTCATATAGTAATAGATATTGTTAATGTATTTCAATATGGTCAAAATTATAAAACAGGCGGTAGAGAAGCTGAAATATAATTAGGTTGGCTTTAGAACCTATTATCATAATTATATTGCTGTTCCTATGAAGGCGAATCTTAAGACTGTACTCAAAGACTTTCTAGGAGCAGATAAAGAAAATTGTATTTTAACTTATGGATATATTGACCATACAGCAGGACTAACGCTTGAGATATTGGCAGCAGGATATAGAAGTGATGATGTATGGGGTTAGCTTTTAAAGGATGAAAATCAACCTGAAGGATGTTGGATACGAATTGAAGCACTAGCTGAACATCATATAGTAGGTACATTACTAAATAAGCTATGTCAAGATTTTGGATATCATGCGGGAGAAAAAATTGTATTTTTGGCTTAGAAAACAGAGGGTGAAAAGATTGTACTTTGTTCTAATATGAATCCTAGCGCAAAAATTACTGATGCTATTGATTCCGGAAAATAGCCTATTAGATGAGATGTATCAGTACTTTCTCGATATGGGAATAGATGCGTTATAGAAAGAGGTGATTAGAGGAATGTTTAAATTTGATTCACTCCAAATTTTACATCAGGATATGATGAAGAAAGATGAGTCGAGGGATTTATTCCCATTTTCATATAATGGAAAAAAACTTTTAGCTGTATATTTGTAACAGATATTACGCCTATAAGATTATATTTGACGACATTAGGTAATGCTCCTATAACTTTTGAATTGGAGATAAACAAGGATTATTGTACAAGTCCCTATCTTGATGATTACAAACTACTAGTAGCTTATTTAGATATTAAATATGATCCTAACTACAAATTTAAGCCTGTTGATTTTTTTTGAAGCCTTAAATAGAAAAAAATTCCTCGTGTATTTATGAATGCTCCAAGTTATAAAGAAGTAATACAAGTTGCTTCCTTAAAACGAAATATTGAAGAGGCAGATAAAAATATATTTCTGTGGTTGGAGAAGTAATCCACTAGGTAGTTCTGTTAGAGAAAAAAATTTAGAAAAACAAGAAGCGCATTTGGTGACCAAATTGCAGATATGTGCAAACAGAAAAAATATAAGTTCTCGATGGACTGATATTGATAGTGAGGAAGATTTAGCTCGTCTAAAATGAAATATATATGTTATAACGATAACTTTTTAATCGATAATATTTAGTAGACACAATTGATTATAAAGTGCTTACCATATAAAAATGGCGTAGATGTTCTTCTTGTCCTGTCGAGACATGTTGAAGCGGTGACCTTGTTTACTAGGAGATAATAGACGATCATATAATCAAATCTAAAAATAGCAAATATTAGCGTCCACTTTAAATTACAATGTTAGACATAAACTTATGAGGGATAATATGGAGTTTATACATGATAGAAAGGGTAACATCCTTTTTAGCCTTCAGGGTAGCAAAGTAAATAGAATCAAATTTCATAATAAAAATATTGACGTTAACAGCTGACGAAATGTATCAATTAGTAGATGGTGAAGAAAAGGCATTCCCCGGCGAAATATGTTTTAAAAGTTGTGATGTAAACGTGTGTAATGTCCTAATATTTAATAAAACTTTATGTGAAGGTCGCTTTTATGGAAAGTCTCTTTGTTTACGTGATTTTTTGAATGAATATGCAGACTCAGAATTTGAAATAATTACTGAAGGTTATTTTGGTAATACAACTACATACACTGGGTGGCTTTGGGAAGAAGGAAAAACTCCCGTATCTGCCATTATGTATATTTGGAATAGCGGCGACATGGTGTATCGTGTCTAAAAGTAAAATTAACAATGCAAACAAAAGGAATTGGAAAACAACTGTTAAATCATGTAAATAGAGTTAAATCCATATTGGAATTACGCGTATATCAGAAAACTGAGAAAGCAATTAAATTTTATTTTTGAGAGAAATTTAGTATCCAATCTGAAAATGTAGATGACAATACGGGAGAAAAAGGAAGTTTTAATGGTTTGGAATCGTTAACTTCGATTTATGGAGTGAACTATAATGGTATGGCTAAATCCAGTAGATTATAAAAAACAGGAATATATGGAGCTAAGGCTTAATGCACCATTAGGTGAGCACATACGATTAGACTTTAATCCATTCAAAATTTCTGATGTGTCTGGTCATGAACCAAGTTGGAAAGATTGGCACTGTTATAGAAAGCCATTACGTGTTTATAGTCCAGATTTTGATGTTTTAGTTTCTTATTTTAATAAAGTATATCCTATTATAGATGCATCAGATAATACTGAAAGAGATAGCTTTGATGTATGCTTTGATAATTGGATTAAGCAAGATGACTGGATTAAAATAATTCATAATATTGAAGTTGATCTTATAAACTATAGTAAAGTAGAGCAAGATTTTTTTAAAGACATTTATTGATTGGATTAAGGAAGCACTTCAACATACATCTGTTATAGTAGTTGAGGGAAATCTTTTAAACTGGAAAGAGTACTCTAAAGTTGATGATACTAATAGTGGTACTTTTATGTATCTTGTAAATATGATTAATAAATAAATTTAGGAGCTATATTATGTTTAAAACCAATTCGTAAAAAGATAAATGAAATAGATCGTAATGCTGCAGAAGCTTTATTACAATCTAATCGTCGAGGTATATTAGCCATGAATGGTGATAATGGGTACCCTTATGCTATTCCTATTAATTATTTTTATGATTGTGCAGGGCAAAAAATTTACTTTCATGGAGCTAAAGCGGGTCACAAAGTGGATGCATTGAAAACTTCAGATAAGGTATGTTTTACCGTATATGGTAATGAGCATATTGATAAATCTGAATCCTGGGCACCGTATGTACAAAAGTGTAGTTGTATTTGGGCGGTGTAGTTTATTAGAGGCTGGTCCCAAATCTATAGAGCAATTAAAAGAATTTGCTATGAAGTATTATCCTGATGAAACATTAGCTGATGAACAAATTGCTCGTAATGGGAGAGCAACACAAATGTTTGAAATTACCATTGAGCATATGAGTGGTAAACAAGTACAAGAGAAATAATAGATTAGCCCTTCGCATAAACTAAGGGCTTTTACTATATAATCATACTAGTAGATGTAATATAATTAAAAATAAACAAGTTATAAGAAATTTGAGGAGTATTAGTATGACATTGAAGCCTAGAGAAATATGTGAAAAAGCGTGGCAGGATATAGCGAGTCATTTTCCAGATTTTAAGGTGACTGGCAAAGGACAGAAGTTAAAGAAAATCTCTAAAAATAAAGATCTTACATTTGAAATCTGTTTTCAGGCTAACAGAAATAATTATGCGTGTAGTGTAGAATTTGTTCCACATGTTTTTATCTATTCAAAAGATATGAAGAAGGCTAATTATCATAATGGATTTGTTTATGGCGGAGAACTTGGAAGCTTATTAAATAGAAAAGCTTGGCACTGGTGGCAATTAGCAGGAGCAAGCTATCAGTATACTGTAGATGAAGTTAGCAAATTACTTGAGGAACATATCATACCAGTATTTGATGATTTTGAAGATACAGAAAGTAATATTGAAAAGTTTATAGATGGAGATATAATTGATCATAACTTACTGTATTATATTTATCACTTTGGTGGGAAAAGATAAAGCTCAGCAATATTTTTAATAAAAATAATAGAAAAAGATAAGTTAAGAAGTAAATATATTGGCTTTTATAATCATTTGAAAGACTTGCCGAAGGAAAGTATCTTATTAGATGAAGGAGAGTTTTTATGGAGCTGATATGATTAAGTTTGCATATCTTAATGGAATTGAAATAGAAAAAATAATAATTAAGCCCTTCGCTATGCGAAGGGCTTTTACTATACACTCATACTTATAAATGTAATATAATGTAAATAGTGATAATCATTTTAAAAAAATATAGTTCATAGGAGAGAGACATGATACAGTTAAAAGATTTAGGTACATTTGAATCTGTACCTCACATCATAACAGATATTGTAACAGGAAATATTAGGGCGTTAGAAAATGCATTAGCCAATGGTTGGCATATTAATCAACCTATAGAAATTGATGAGTATAGTGAGCATACACCTTTAGAATTAGCTCTTGTTATGTGTTGCTTGCCAAGTATTCAATGGTTAGTAGAGAATGGCGCTGATCTTAACGATGAAGAAAATCCAAGTTTCTTATTAGCTGTACGGTATGGTAATAAAGAGATTATCGACTATGTTGTGACTCATGGTGCTAATATTCACGCCTTGAACCGTGTGAAAGTAGATGCCTTTCAAGCTGCCTTATATGGCAAGAAATATAATCACTTACAGATTATTCATGACTTAGGCCATACGGTACAGAAGTATGGCGGTAAAGCTTTCAGAAATGCCATTACAGATAGAAATTATGAGGTTCTAGATTTCTTTATTCATAATGGTGTAGATATTAACTACAATAAGCCTGATTCTGTATATCCCTTTAAGCCAACGCCATTGTGCGTAGCAGCACGGTATGTAGATTTAAAGATGTGTAAATACTTGGTAGAACATGGCGCTGACGTGACCATCACGGAAAAGGATGGTATGCGCCCCTATAGCATTGCTATTGAAAAAGGCGATATGGAAATGGCAGAGTATTTTAAATCCTTAGAGCCTGCTGAGTTTCATGATATACAAAATAAAATGGATCAATTAAAGCCATTTAAACTACCAAAGGCGTTACTATCGTTTTTAGAGGGAGATACTCTCTATTTTGAATTGCCAGACTCTGATTTTCTATCTATAGAGTTTTTACCGATCATTGATACGATTCCATTTAAATTAGGTCGTCGTAATCTATTACGTTTATCTAAAGAATTAGGTGAGTATAATGAATGGCAAATTGTGTGGGACCCTAAGTCTAAAAAGATTTCTTGTTATGATATAGAACATCAAGAACTGCGAGAGCTTTGTAAATTTGATGAGTTTATGTCCGATATGGCAGGTCAATTAGAATCCTTGTTTTAGGGTATATCGTAAAGGAGAGGCAATACATATGACAGATACATTTGAGAAAACATATACGGATTGGTCCATTGATGTAGGCACCTATAAATATGAAGGTATTACACTGAATGAAGTTGAACAAAATCTGTATGCTATTGAAGACCAAGAGCAAGACTTTGTAGTTATTTCTCCATCAAAGGCAATCTCCATAGATAATAAACTATATAACTTTGTACAGGTTTGTAGTGATCAAGATACCGATTTATTACACATAGAGCTTAGTGTAACTAATGATGGTGACCGAGGCGCCATCATATATGGTAAGAATGAGCTGGGCCATCAAGAGGTATTACAGATAATAGAAGATTTTATTGCTCATCGTAAGGTTCCTACATTAGATAGTTGGGAAATCGTGTTAGATTTAAGACCTGAGATAGAAAGCCTGTAAAGGATACTGTGGAGCTTATTATGCTATATACACCGAATAACCTTTTGTATAAGTATATTCGCTATCGATTTAGACGGATTCAGATAGAATGTAATATGGTATACGATGTAACACCAGAGGAAGAAGATGAGATTTGCCGTGATCTGTTAAAAAAGAGAGCGAAGATATTGATTCCAGTTGGCATATTATATGCATTGATCTTTGCCGTAAGTTTCGTTTGGCTATTAGGAACAAGTGAAGAATTAAACCCGCTAATGCAATGGGAGATAAAAGTCTTTGACTATGTCACACCCATTTTAAATAATATCGATTTTAAGTGGTATGCATATTCACTTGACCTATTGCGAGTAGCAGTTATTTTAGCGCCTATAGCGATTATAAATGCATCTCCTTATATCCTTGTTTCCTATATGGTTGATACCATTTTGATACGACGCAGGGTAAAAGCTTTAATTAAAGAATATTCCACTGATGAGAAACCATTTGATTAAGATAATCTATGTAACTAGGAGAGCGTATTATGAATGATCTAAAAGACTTTAATTGGACCGGATTTTGGAACGATGTTGATTATGCATTTGAATCCTATATAGGTAAATCTGTTACTGATAAGGATATTAAGGATGCTGAATCTGAGCTAGGCTATACATTGCCTGCAGCATATATTGAATTACTTAACAATCATAATGGCGGTGTATTGAATAAGAACTGCTTTATAAATAATAATGGCGACTGTGTATATGTAACCGGCATATATGGTATTGATAGAGATAAAAAGAATTCTATCTTTGGACAGTTTGGCAACGAGTTTTGGATTTCTAAATGGGAGTATCCTCCTATCGGTATCGTTGTAGCCGATACGATTTCTGGTGGTCATGATATGATTTTCCTCGATTATCGTGAGTGTGGTCCTACTGGTGAACCTAAGGTAGTACGTGTTGACCAAGAAGGTGATTACTCAATCACTCTGTTAGCAGATAACTTTGGTGACTTTATTAAGAACTTATATATCAGTATAGAAGAGATTACGGATGAAGAGTTTCAATCTTTAAGTGATGCGGAAAAGGTTAAGCTCATTAACGAACAAGAGGACCTAGATGTTGATCGTGCTATGGAGCTGTTAACTAACATAGGTATCGATAATTTGTCGCCTATATTGTTAAGCACCTTAGGGCGTATGTATAACAATAATGGTCGACCAGAAGAGGCTATCGAGTTATTTGATCGTATAGATGAGGCACATCGTGATTGGTCTTGGTATTATCGGTGTGGCTATGCTCATGCGTCTTTAGCATGTGGTGAAAGCTACGAATCTAAACATGTACAGAAAGCTTTACAGTTAATAGAGACGGCCATGAAAATGACAAAAGAAGACCACTTAGATAAACAACTTGGTTGGTGTTGTGAAGTTGTAAAATATCTATTAACTCAAATTAAGCCAAAAGAGTACAAGACGGATTATCCTGTAATATTTGAAACCATTGAAAATTTCTCTGATAAGAAAAAAATAGTAAAGATACTACAGAACGTAAAGATACTGAAGATATTAATGAATATGAAGAAGTTAACTATCCTACATATGATGAAGTCCATTGGGTATTTAATAAACATACGTATAGTAGAGAAGAGTTTTCAAAAGAATACAATAAAGTAGTAGAGAAATATGTAGATGAGGATCAAGCAGATAACGACGATATATTAGCTGAACCTGAAATTCTAGTAACCTATGAAGCTTGGATTGAAAGTGTAGACCAACTCTTTGATAATGAACGTGTAACCGACGAAGAACTACTTGAAGACGATAAAGAAGATGGTATGTGGCAAGTAGAAATCATGGCTTATCTTGTAGCGGATAATAGTACATATTTTACAAGAGAAGAGTTGCTCTTTAAATTGCATAATCTAATGGCTAATAAAGAACTGGGTGATCACGTATTCTTTGAAGGTATTGAATACGAAGGCCATGAATGTGAAGGTTACGGGCTTATAGATAACGAAGATGGTATACCTGTATTCTATACATGCTGTGGTAGCTAACTAATAGAGATATAATAGATTAGCCCTTCGCTTATGCGAGGGGCTTTTACTACATACTCAGAAAGTATATACTTTTGTGCTTTGGGCTACGTTATTTTATATAGCCTTCGTGTAAAATATTAAGAAAGTATTTTAGTAATTTTTGAAATCAAAGCATTGTGATGAGAGAGAGGATGCCTATGAGTGAAAATGAACTCGTATATAATGAGAGATATTGTGATTATAGACTTCTTTATGAAGGCTTAGAATTCTGTTGGGATGAGAAACCATCAGGTGATTATTTAGATACTGTAAAAGTTCTTGCTAAAAATTACCATAAAAATATTGATAAGATTGCTGCTTTTATGCTTGAAGACATACAAGAAATGTATGATGAATCTATTACTATAGATGATGTGAAAGAACGGATCGGTATCCCTCAAATTGATCCAGAGCTAGGTACTGTAACCTATTGTGAACAAACCTTTGATTATACGCATATATTTTGCTTTGAATTTTGGGACGACGAGTTTGAAGATTTAAATTACTTTGCTATTGATGGCTGATATATTGCCATAAAAATGGCAAAACAGCTACTTTAGATACATAGATTAGTTTGGTGTTGTGAAGTAGTAGAGTACTATTAACCTCTATTAGTTCAAAGGATGACAAGGAGGATTATCCTATGATTTTTGATGCGATTAAAAAACTATTTAACAAGGATGAGAATACTGAGCAGATTGAATATCTCGGTACTGATAAAGATGGTAATAAAATATATGAAGGTTACTATCATGAGTTTAAGGGAATTCCTTGGGTTTTCAATAAAACTACTTATACTAGAGAAGAGTTTCTTAAGGCGTTTTATGAATGCTTAGAAGAGCATAATGTTAATCGTGATAATTTACCGCCATTAGTAGAGCCTGAAATTCTTGTAAGCTATGAAGCATGGATTGAAAGTAAAAGTCAGCTTCACTCTAATGAATACTTGTACGAAGACGATGAATTAGAAGAATACGATAAAGAAGATGGTATGTGGCAAGTTGAAATCTATGCTCGCCTAAAAGCAGATAATGGCCAGTACTTTACTACTGAAGAGCTTCTTTTCAAGCTACATAACTTAATGGCCAATAAAGAACTCGGTGATCATGTATTCTTTGAAAATCTAGCCTATGATGACCATGAATTCGATGCTGACGATGCCGACGATGTTTCTGATGATGATGAAGGTACTCCTGTATTTGTCGTATGGCTTGGTAGCTAGTAAATAGCTGTTTTGTTATAAACTATTATTTTAAAATTAGTCAGTTATTGTTTTGTGATTATTATTTTGTGTTGTTTGTTATTATTATGATAAGATGAGTTCATATACATATTAATGATATGAGGGGAAGTGTATTGTATGTCTATGAGTGTTGAGCAATTTTTATCTTTGTCTGATGCTGAACAGTTACAAACTATTAAAGATCTTAATGATATCGGTCAAGAGGAAATCATTATCGATGTATTGACGGGGGTTGGCATCGATAACTTATCTGTACCTTTATTAGGCGAGCTTGGTAGAGCCTATAACAATAACGATAAACCAGAAGAAGCTATTAAAGTATTTAAGACCATCGATACAGAACATAGAGATGCAGTGTGGCATTATCGCTGTGCGTACTCTCATGGCTCTATTGCTTCTACTAATCATGAGGCTTATACATCAGAGAACATACAACAGATGTTAGCTTTAGTAGATAATGGTGTACGATTAGCGACTAAAGAAGGTCGAAATGATATAAAGGAATACTGCTTTGAAGTCATGGATATGTGCCGTTTACAAATGGACTTTGAAAAATGTGAAGTTGACTATCCTGATTTATGCTTAAACTATAGCAAGTATATAGCAGAGAAAAAGAAGAAAAGAGAAGGTGTACCTCGTCAACGAACTATCACTGTAGAAGAAATTTTAGCTACAGATGATATGTGGACTATAAATGAGCCTGCCTATTGGACTATCAATATTTATGGTTCATATGATGACTATTTAGAATCTGCAAAAGGCTTCACCGTAGAGCAAAGATATCTTAACGCTATATGCTGGTATTTCGCTGAGGTTAATAATGGTGGGCATTATCAGTTTTTCTATAATTCAACAGGCATCGTATGGGAGGATGCTTTAGCGGGGTTGCGTCTATTCAATATGAAAGAGTTGGCAGATAATTTCCAATCAGTACTAGATTTCTTTGGCGGTACTGTACCATTTGATAGAGCGGAACGATGGTACTTATTACCACAATCTGAGAATAATCCAGAATTCTTTGATTTCCTTGATGAAAAAGATGATGTAGTCTATGAATATGAAGGTATCTTTGAAGATGTATTTGTACATGAACATCCTGAATTATTTGTATTTGATGGAACCTATACAGTCTCAGAATAAGATCGGTGTATAATTAACACATATATAGTTGCTTTCACTATGATGTTTACTTTCACCAAATTATATTAGAGGTATTACATGTTAGACAAACAAGGCGTATATGATTGCCTACATGACCATCATATCGATTTTGAAATTACGGATCACGCACCGCTATTTAGTATGGATGATAAGCCCAATGTAGAGCTACCATATCCTGAGTGGGATGCAAAGAATTTATTCATTCGAGACCATAAACGGGAACATTATTATTTGATTACCGTTCGTGGATCTAAGCGTGTGGATCTAAAACAGTTCCGTAAGGATCATAAGCTTAAAAAGATTTCCTTTGGTTCCGAAGAAGAGCTATGGGATATTTTGAAGATTAAACCAGGTCACGTATCTCCATTCTGTTTGCTCCACGATGAAGACCGTAAGGTACATTATTATATTGATGCGGATTATAAAGATAATCTAATCGGTATACATCCTAATCAAAATGATGCTACCGTATGGTTACAGGGAAAAGATTTAGTTAAACTTATTGAAGAACATGGTACAATAGTAGAATATATTACATTGTAATTTAGTCGAACTGGAGCATGTATGAATAGAACATTATTAAAACGTATTCTTGTAACCTCTGCGATTGCGGTATTAGGTGTGAGCACGTCCTTTGCAGCGCTTGTTATGGAACGTGATGAAGGTTTAGACACAGCACCTAGTGTAGGCATGTATCGCTATCAAGTTCCTACAGAGTTACAGGGCACATATAACAGTGCAGGTGTTGCCAATCTAACATCATCTATGGAGAAAGAACCTAATACATTATCTATGAATGTAGCGCATGTAAAAGGTAATCCATCTGAGTCTTATGTAGTAGAGATTTATAAAGATTTAGCTGCTATTGAAACACATCGCAAATCCGAACATTATCAAGCCTTTGTTAATGAAGTAGGTTCTAAATTAACAAATCGTAAAATGTACGACGTACAGTCTGTACTATTGTTTGAGAAGAAAGATGCTTTATCTATTGTCAATGATGGTAAAGCAATAGTGACATTAACAGAGTTTACTGTTAATAGTAATGATATCGATACAGTACAACGTCAATACGAACTCGATATTGAACGGGCCGTACGCGATGATGCGGGTTATAAGGCGGGCTATGTGCTTCGCGAAAGAAACGCAAAAAATCGTTGGTATGTCATTCAAATCTATAGCGATCAAGCAGCTCTCACTAAACATGTAAATAGTCCAGGCTATCGCTTCATGATGAGCCAAATCCAAGGTAGCCTACAAAACGTTACCACAAAGGTATTAGATGGGGATGTCCTTGTCAACCATGGGGGACAAGCGTTTGTAAGACCTTAAAACTGAATATAATATAGTATAATATAATTACAGTAAAGTTACTGCTAGCATATACACATGTGCTAGCAGTTTTTTGTTATATAATAGGTGAACGTATAGTCTATAAAAAAAGGAGTTACATATGACACAGCAAGAACGGTTACGCTATTTAGTTGAAGGCTTAGTAGTAGAATACAAAGAGAGGCATAACGAACATATAGAGATCCCTATGAATGAAGAAGAGCAATTTACTCTCTTTAGATCTTTATGTAATATTCGCCCTGCTGGTGGTATGTCTCTTGAATGGATGAAGATAGAGTCCGAATATTTAAATATATTGGCCCATGAAAAGGGGCTCGTAACGATTAGTGATATGGAAGAGCGAGAGCTCAAATTTATCTGTGGCAAGGAGATATTACTCGATTATCTGTAGACGCTATTGTAAATGCAGCCAATAATAAATTGCTCGGATGTTTTGCTCCAAATCATAAGTGTATCGATAATGAAATCCATACCTTTGCTGGTATAGAGCTTCGCATGGAATGTGCTAGAATGACTGAGTATATGGAAATGCCTGAAAAAACGGGTGTGGCTCGTATGACCTATGGGTATAATTTACCAGCAAAGCATGTAATTCATACGGTAGGACCTATTATTTATGATGAGGTAACAGATAAGGAAAGAAATGAACTAGCTTCGTGTTATCGATCCTGTTTACAACTAGCTAATGCTTATAACTTACACTCCATTGCATTCTGCTGTATCTCTACTGGTGAGTTCAGATTCCCTAATGAAGAAGCAGCACAGATTGCCATAGATACGGTACGAACATATTTAAAAGAAACAAATAGTAAAATACAAGTGGTACTTAATGTATTTAAGGATATAGATTATGATATCTACAACAAATTATTATCATAATATAGATAGTTTATATGTACCCATTAATAGGGAATAGGAACCTACACCTTTTGAAATTCATAAAAAAATACTGTATCATTTAATATGACTTACAAAAAAAGTTATGTATGATTGGTTAGTTTTTAGAAGGAGTTAATGTACTATGAATTATAAATACACCTATGAAAGTCCATTAGGAACTATGATTATGCTTGGTACATTAACCTACTTAACAGACTTATTCTTTGTAGATGAAGCACATGCACCAATTTATGATGATGCGGAATATATCGAACAACTAACAGGTCCTTTTGAAGTGACTAAAATGTGGCTAGATCAATATTTTTCTGGTAAGAAGCCTTTTATCATTCCGCCTATTAAATTAGAAGGCACTGAATTCCGTAAATCTGTATGGGCTGTGTTACAAACAATCCCTTATGGAGTAACTACCACCTATGGTGATATTGGTAAAGAGATTGCAAAGCAGCAAGGAAAAGATACGATGTCTGCCCAAGCAGTAGGAGGTGCTGTAGGTCATAATCCTATTTCGATCATTATTCCTTGTCATCGTGTTATCGGTAGTAATGGTAAATTAACTGGCTATGCTGGCGGTATTGAACGCAAGAAATATATGCTTGATCTTGAAGCGAAACATAAATAGTACATATTAGATTGTAAAATCATATTTAAATAGACTCATAGAAAAAGAAGAAAGAGATTACTCATGATGGATAGACACATCATAGGTAATCTCTTTTGGTATATATAGGTGGGACTATTTAAATTGATTTACTAAGGTACCAATGCCACTAATCGATATAGATACAGTATCTCCTGATTTTAACCAACCATATCGTTTTTCATTTTTACCAAGTACAACACCACTAGGTGTACCGGTAAAGATAATGTCACCTTCCTGTAGTGTAATATACTGGGATACAAATTCGATAATCGCGTCCGGTTTAAACATCATTTGTTGTAATTTGGCTTGTTGACGTATTTCACCATTTACTGTTGTAGTAATAGTGGCATTGTCAAAATCAAAATCATCTGGAGAAACAATAGTAGGACCGATAGGGGCAAAGTTATCTAGTGATTTGCCGAGAATCCATTGAGAGCCTCTAAATTGTAAGGCTCGAGCTGAAACATCATTTCCAATGGTATAGCCTAATATATGGTCTCTGGCCTGTTCACGAGATATATTTTTACCAGCCTTACCAATGATGATAACCAGTTCTCCTTCGTAATCATAATGAAGGTTTTTATCTTGAATGGGAACTATATCTTGATGTGACGCCAATGCATTAGATGTTTTCATAAAGATTTCTGGAAAATCATGTGTAGCAAGACTAGTTTCCTCTATATGGTCTGAATAGTTTAAACCGATACAGATAATGTTTTTGGGATTAGTAATTAGGGTACGGTTAGTAGATTCTTTCATGAGAGATAGCTCCTTAAGAGATGAGATACATATATTGTAAGTTAATTATAATATAAATCGGTATGTAAAGAATAATTTTATCCTTATGATTTGAAACGAACTAAATTTATTATAGATAAAGACTTAGAGATTATTTATGATACCAATCGTTATAGATATGATGATCCATATGATTTATAACGCATCAAAAATAAGTGTATTCTATATTTTGTACTTAAGTATACTTAACTAATTACATGTCTAATTTTTTTGTTCTCTATAGAATATGTTGAAATAACTTGCTCATAGTGTTAAGATTATAAGTATATTAATAAGCATGGAGGTTATTGTTATGAGCAAGAATATCGATTGGGATAATCTCGGTTTTGGTTATGTAGAAACCGACTACCGTTATTTGACTACATATAAAGATGGTAAATGGGATGAAGGTGGTTTAATCACTGATTCTAATGTTGTATTAAACGAATGTGCTGGCGTATTCCAATATGCCCAAACTATTTTTGAAGGTTTAAAAGCATATTATACTAAAGACGGACGTATTGTATGTTTCCGTCCAGATCTTAATGCAATTCGTTTAGATGAATCTGCAGAACGTCTTGTAATGCCTAAGTTACCTGAAGGCCGCTTTATTGAGGCTGTAAAAGAAGTAGTAAAAGCAAACAAAGACTTTGTTCCTCCATATGGTCACGGTGCAAGTCTTTATGTTCGTCCTTACATGATGGGTACAAATGCTGTTATCGGCGTAAAACCAGCTGATGAATACCAATTCCGTATCTTAACTACACCAGTAGGCCCTTACTTCAAAGGTGGCGCTAAACCGATTAAAATCCGTACTACTGATTTTGACCGTGCTGCTCCACATGGTACTGGTCATATTAAAGCGGGCTTAAACTATGCTATGAGCTTGTACGCTATTACAGACGCCCACAACGAAGGTTACGCAGAAAACATGTACCTTGATGCGGCTACTCGTACACATGTTGAAGAAACTGGTGGAGCTAACTTCATCTTTATCACAAAAGACGGCAAATTAGTAACACCTAAATCTGATAGTATCTTGCCATCTATTACACGTCGTTCCTTGATGTACGTAGCAGAACATTACCTTGGCATGGAGGTCGAACATCGTCCTGTACACGTAGATGAATTGAAAGATTTTGCAGAAATTGGTCTTTGTGGTACAGCAGCAGTTATCTCTCCTGTAGGTTTGATTCACACTAAAGATGGTGATATCCATGTACCTGCTGGTATGGATGATATGGGGCCTATCACTAAAAAATTATATGACACATTACTCGGCATTCAACACTGTGAAATTGAAGCGCCAGAAGGTTGGATTGTTGAAATTTGCTAATTCTTTTTTGAATTATGTAAATGTGAAAGTAGTAAAAACGGCATCTATCGTCTGATAGATGCCGTTATTTATTCCAATAGGGATATTATTAACCTATTGATTTTGATGGATACATATTCTAGTTTTATTTAGTTAGATTTTGCTCGGCTTGCTACTTTAGCCATAAATTTTTCGTTGTTAATAACGAAGCGTTCATGTGTGCCGTGACCAATGATACCAACGCCATCAGAGGCTTCAATATCAAAGGTGATTTTACGACCTTCTACAGCACTTACCGTCGCTTTAGCAGTTACTATTGCACCAAGCGGAGTAGGGGCCTCATGAGTAATAGATAGGGAGATACCTACTGTGCCTTCTCCTTCTTCTAAATGGGGTTGTACTGCCGCTTGTGCTGCCTCTTCCATAAGAGCACACATAGCTGGTGTAGCAAAGACCTCTAAAGAACCAGATTTCATAGTTTTTGCAATATTAGATTCTGTTACTGTAACAGTTGCTGTAGCTGTTTGACCTGCTGATACCATAATATACCTTCTTTCCTTAAGAATATTCTTGTTATAATTGTATTATACATCTTTCAATTATTTTTATGCTAATTAGATTGGAATCAAAGGCGGATAACTATATATAACGTGTCTATAGAATACGTGATATAATTAAGCTAGTCTTTTTAATACGAGGTATATATGAGTAAAAGAAATTTAAAGCCTTCTGGTGAGGGTTGGGTACAGTTAATAGCAGGACTAGGTTTTATTGTCCTATTAATTGTCATAAATATAATAGATCCTACATTCTATCCAACCATGTGGCACTTGGCGACGAGTGGTTCTATGGAGGAAATAGCAGAATATATTCAAAGCTTTGGTCCTATGGCTATGGTTGTGAGTATGGTCCTCGATATTTTCGTTAATGCTGTAGGATTCTTACCATCCATTTTTATTTCTACTGCGAATGGTCTAGTATTCGGCATGTGGCCAGGGATTATCATTTCTTGGCTAGCTGAAACAATTGGGGTAGTCATCAGCTTTTACATTATGCGTTACTTCTTGCGCGATACAGCGGACAAGCTCATTGAAAAGAGTACTGTTTTGATGAAAGTAGATGATTTCTCCGGTAAAAATGGTTTCGTAGTCATGTTATTTGCACGGTCCTTACCATATTTTCCGTCTGGGGTCATCACTGCATTAGGCGCCATTAGTAAGATTAAACCAAGAGATTATATCTTAGCGAATTTAATCGGTAAGTTTCCATCTACTGCTCTTGAAGTTGCTATTGGTACAGATATTGTAAACTTTCAAGAAAATATGGGGCGCTTAGGAATTATCGTAGTTGTTGCTGGTGTAGTGTACTTTATACTATGGAAAGTATACAAGAATTACATGGATAAGAAGAACGCTGAACAAGAGCACGATCCTAAGGCATAACAATTTCTAATCTTAGTTAAAATTTTAAACTTATTATATATGAAAGAGGCGATAGTATGAGCTTTTCTCTTCCTGAACGGGTTACCTTAAAAGGTCCTAATTTTATTCGTGAAGTATTTGAACGTGGTGTAGGGGTAGAAGGTTTTATCAGCTTTGGTATTGGTAATCCTGCACCTGAAGCCATTCCTGTTGAGGTTATTGAACAGGCTTTTGATGAAGTGGTTCATTCTAATCCGATGAGCCTTTTACAATATGGTCCTATGCAAGGTGATGCCCGACTAGCTGAGCTTACATTGGAGCGTTTAGTAAAAACACATAAGATGAGCCCAGAAGGTCAAGGACTCATTATCTCTAATGGGGCTGGTCAATTATTAGGTCTTGTACCGATTACTGTATTAGAACCAGGCGATGAAGTATATATGGATGAGTTTACTTTTACCAGTGCTATTAATTCCGTACGAAATATGGGGGGGAAAGCATTAGGTATTAAAACAGATGAGCACGGCATGATTCCAAGTGAATTAGAGAAAGCTGCTCAATCTGGCAAGGGAAAATATATTTATCTCATTCCTAACTTCCAAAATCCAACAGGCATTACGATGCCGTTGGAACGCCGTAAAGAAATTTATGCTATTGCATCTAAGTATGATTTGTTTATCTATGAAGATGATCCATATGGTGAAATTCGATTTGCTGGAGAATACATCCCGACCTTTAAATCTTTTGATTCAGAAGATCGCGTTCTTTATGCAGGTTCTTATTCCAAGACATTATCTGCAGGCTTGCGTGTAGGTTTCTTATTTGGCCCAGCGAAGGTAATAGAAGCTATTCAAGCATTAAAAAATAATACAGCAGGTCAAATGCCATTAGTCACTCAAAAAGTTGTGGCTAAAGTGCTAGATACGATTGACTATGATGAGCATTTAGATAATGTGCGCAACGTATATAAAATGAAATGCGATGCTTTACTTAACGCTTTTGACAAGTATGCCAGCTCTAAAGTTCATTTAACTAAGCCTACAGGAGGTATGTTTGCATGGATGACCATGCCAGCTGAAGTTAACTGTGATGACTTCTTTGAAGCATGTATGGACCGCAATGTAGGGATTATTAAATGTGGTGCCTTTGCGGCAGATGGTGCAGACGAAGGCCATGCGTTCCGCTTGAGCTATACGGTGCCAACTGTAGAAGAAATTACAAAGGGCATGGAAATTCTAGGTGATTTAACTAAAGAATTCTGTGGCGAGTAATATATTGATAATTTTTGATATGACGTGATACAATGTAACAGTAGATACATTGTATTTACCATATAAACAAAAGGTTTTACATATAGATGTGAGGTAGTTCCTCCAAGAAAGTAGGTGTATACTATGGGTTGCGGTAGCAGCAGTGATTGTGGCGGATGCCCATCTCAATCTTCTGGTTGCGGTGGCGGCGCTCCTCAACAACCTCAAGATCTTACAGCTCAATTACACGAGCTTAGTTCTGTTAAACATGTAATCGGCGTAGTATCTGGTAAAGGTGGCGTAGGTAAATCCTCCGTTACGAGCTTGATGGCCATTACAATGGCGCGTAAAGGTTACAAAGTAGGTATCCTCGATGCGGATATTACAGGTCCTTCTATTCCTAAGATGTTCGGCATCAAGGAAAAAGCATATGCTGACGAAATTGGCATGTATCCTGTAAAATCTAAAGGTGGTATTGACGTTATGTCTGTTAACCTCCTTTTGGAAAACGATACAGATCCTGTTTTATGGCGTGGTCCTATTCTAGGCAATGTTGTAAAACAATTCTATACTGATGTAATTTGGAAAGACATCGATTATTTATTCGTTGATATGCCACCAGGAACAGGTGACGTAGCGATTACAGTTTACCAATCCTTGAAATTGGATGGTATTATCATCGTTACATCTCCTCAAGACTTGGTATCCATGATTGTTGAAAAAGCAGTAAAAATGGCTGATTTAATGCAAGTGCCTATTATTGGTGTAGTGGAAAACTACTCTTATTTCCATTGCCCAGATAACGGTAAGGATTACCAAATCTTTGGTGAAAGCCACATTGAAGAAATCCTTCAAAAATACGGTCTATTATTGTTGAACCGTTTACCAATTGATCCAACTATTGCAAACCTTTGCGACCAAGGTGATATTGAGTCTATCGAAAAAACAAACTTAGAGAACGTATCTCTACCTGAATAGGATTTATATGATAATGAAAGCTGTGCATACCTAGTGATGCACAGCTTTTTCTCACATATTTTTTTATTTTGTAATATATTATATTTATCATAAGAAGATATAAATATATTTTTGGTTTTTTTCCTATGTAGGAGGTATGTGTATGAAAAAACTATTAAATTGGATTATTCCAGCGGCCTTCGGGTTAGGCTTTGGTTTATTCCGACTCCAGAGGGGTTAACTCCTCAATCTTGGCATTTATTCGCCATTTTGTTGCTACTATCGTAGGTTTTATTACTCAGCCGTTACCGATTGGTGGCGTATCCATCGTTGTTATTACTGTGGCTGCTTTGACAGGTACGTTGAAAATCGGCGAAGCTATCTCTGGTTTTGCTAACTCTGCTATCTGGTTAATCGTAGGCGCTTTCTTATTCTCTCGTGGCTTTATTAAAACTGGTTTGGGGAAACGTATTGCGTATAACTTAATTTCTGCTTTTGGTAGCAGTTCATTACGTTTAGCATACGCATTGGCTTTTATCTGATTTGATCTTGGCTCCCAGCAACACCATCTAATACAGCTCGTGTGGGTGGCGTTATCATGCCGATTACTACAAGTTTGGCAAAAGCTTTCGGTTCTGAGCCTCAAGATGGTCCTCGTAAAATTGGTTCCTTCTTGATGCAATCCATTTACCAAGTAAATACGATTACATCTGCTATGTTCCAAACATCCATGGCTGGTAATACCTTGGTTGCTGCTTTAGCACTTCAATCCTTTGGTATTGGCATTACTTGGGGTGATTGGGCTATGGCTGCCATCGTGCCTGGTATCATTGCATTGCTTATTATGCCGTACTTCATTTACAAAGTATATCCACCTGAAATCACAGATGCTCGCGAAGCACAACAAATGATTCGTGAAGAGTTAAAAGGTCTTGGTAAAATGTCCTTCCAAGAATGGGTTATGCTTGGCGTATTTATCTTAGCTTTAGTATTGTGGGCTACATCTCAATTCACTAAACTTGATGCAACAACTGTTGCATTCTTGGGCATTTCTATTTTGCTTGCTACAGGCGTTCTTATTTGGGATGATGTTAAAAGTGAAAAAGGTGCTTGGGATACATTAGTTTGGATGGGTACATTGATGGGCTTTGCCGGTTTCCTTTCCAAATTGGGCTTCATTAAATGGGCCACAGTTCAAGTGGGTGGCGTTATCCCTGAAGGTTCTTGGGTGATTGCCTTTGTTATAGCCGTTCTTGTAAATACGTATGCACACTATGTATTCGCATCCTTAACAGCACATATTTCTGCAATGTTCGTAGCATTCTCTGCAATCGCTATTTCTGCAGGTGCACCACCAATGTTGACATTGTTGATGATCGCATTCACATCTAACTTGTGTATGTCCTTAACTCACTATGCAGCAGGTCCATCACCAGTAATCTTTAACACTGGTTATGTTCCTCAAAATACATGGTGGAAACTAGGTTTCTTCGCATCTGTAATCAACTTAATCATCTTTATGGGCCTTGGTTCCGTATGGATGAAATTGATTGGCATGTGGTAAGAAGTAATACTGATAATTTTATATGGTCGTAGTATATATAATTGTAAATTTTATTGATTTAGAGTTGTATGTATTTACAATGTATGTTGAAAGCCGCTCCGAAAGGGGCGGCTTTTTTTTGTGATAAAAATATTAGTAATTAATATATTATTAATGTATATATCATAAAAATTATAAAACGTGAAATAATCTATAAAATTGAACGAATTTAAAACTATTCATGATATTGTACAAATTGTATTTGTGCATAGGAGGGAATTATGAAGTTTGATAATGAACAGTTACTAAAATATATTGGTGCTTGTACTTCACCGTACCATACAGTAGATACAAGTTTACAAATGTTGTTAGACTCTGGTTTTACTGAACTCAGTTTAGACGATGAGTGGCAACTAGATTCGGGTTCTTATGTAGTGAATGTGTTTTGGCACTACATTGTTTGCTTTTCATATAGGCAAGAAACCTGAAGCTACATTGCGTATTGCTTCGGCTCATACTGATTTCCCTGCTATTCGCGTTAAACCTAATCCTGTTACAACTGTGAAAGGCTATACCAAGTTAAATGTGGAAATGTATGGTGGTCTCATTGAAAACACATGGTTAGACCGTCCATTAGGTGCTGCAGGTACCGTCGTATTAAAAGGTGATAATGCCTTTGATGTTGATTCTGTACTAGTTGATACAAAACGACCGATTGCTATCGTTCCCAATTTGGCAATTCACATGAATCGTTCTGTCAATGATGGGGTTAAACTAAATCGTCAAAAAGAAATGCTTCCCATAATGATGATGGCGTCCCAAAAAGATGATAATGGTGAAAGAGGTTTTGTTGATAATAGAAATCCAAGTTTATTCCCTGACAACAAGGTTCAATATGATGAGTGGAGTACTTTTTTAGCTGATGAAGTAGATTGCGATCCTTCAGAAATATTGTCTTATGAAATGACCTTATATCCTGCGGAGCAAGGCTGTGTACTTGGCATAGAAGGTGATTTCATTAGTGCTCCACGGTTAGATAATTTAACATCTTGCTTTGGTGTATTATCTGGTATTATTCAAGCTCGGAAACATAATGCTAATGGTGTACGTTGTGCTATTCTCTTTGATAATGAAGAAGTAGGTAGTCGTACAAAACAAGGTGGGGCAGGAATGCTTTTACCTAACCTTATTAAACGTTTGTATGATGCATTAGGATATTCTAATCAAGAGATGGACAGTTTTATCTCCAAAGGCTTTATGATTTCCTCTGATGTAGCTCATGGATTACATCCTAATTATCCGGAGAAAAACGATATCACTAATATTCCTATCCTTAATAAAGGCCTTGCCCTTAAAATTGCATGTAGTCAATCTTATGCAGGGGATGCGAGAGCAATTGCTATCGTTAAGGGTCTTTGTGATGAATGTAAAGAGCAGAGTATCAAATTTATGTAAATCGTTCAGATGTTCCTGGAGGATCAACGGTAGGTTCTATTTCTTCCGCTATGTTGCCAATGCGAACCATCGATGTGGGCTTACCATTATTAGCTATGCATTCTGCCCGTGAGTTAATGGGCGCTAATGATCAAGAGCAACTCAAATCGATTGATGAATCATTTTCTTAGGTGGTAAATAATATAGAAAATAGAATTAATTCGATGTACATCGATAAAAGACATATGATTTTTTTGTAATGAACAACAAACTAATTATATTTTATACTTTCATAATTGATATAATCCTTTAAATATGCTGAAAAATATTGTATAATAGTTATATGTTATTATGAATATAAATACTCATCATAAAAAAATTTTGATGAGCTATCCAAACATATTATTTTTGATCTATAAGTATAGGAGATATTCATATATCAATAAAATTGAAAGCTGATAGTTCACAATTAGTGGAAGCTAGTAGGAGGCAATACATGAGAAAAAAATTAAATCCGTATTGGTTGCCAACCGTGGTGAGATTGCGATCCGCGTGTTCCGTGCATGTAATGAAATGGGTATTAAAACTGTAGCCATTTATTCTAAAGAGGATACATTATCCTTGCATCGTAACCAAGCTGACGAAGCTTACCTCGTAGGGGAAGGTAAAAAACCAGTTGACGCATATCTCGACATTGAAGATATCATCCGTATTGCAAAAGAACATGACATCGATGCTATCCATCCTGGTTATGGTTTCTTATCTGAAAATGAAGGCTTTGCTCGTCGATGCGAAGAAGAAGGTATTATCTTTATCGGTCCAAAAATCAAACACTTTAAATATGTTTGGTGATAAAGTTAATGCTCGTGAGCAAGCGAAATTAGCACAAATTCCCAATGATTCCTGGTTCTGATGGAGCGTTAAAAGATTATGCTCAATTAGAAGAATTCGCTAATACACATGGCTTCCCATTGATGATTAAAGCCGTTAATGGCGGCGGTGGCCGTGGTATGCGTGAAGTCCATCGCAAAGAAGACCTTCGTGATGCATATGATCGCGCTAAATCTGAAGCGAAAGCAGCATTTGGTGACGATGATGTATATGTAGAAAAACTCATCGTAGAACCTAAACATATTGAAGTTCAAATCTTAGGTGATGAACATGGCAATGTAGTTCATTTACATGAACGTGACTGCTCTGTACAACGTCGTCATCAAAAAGTAGTTGAAATGGCACCAGCATTTTGCGTTGTCTTTAGAAACACGTAAAGCTGTATGTGATGCTGCAGTTAAAAATCATGAAAAACGTTGAATACGTTAATGCTGGTACAGTAGAATTCTTGGTAACAGCTGATGGTAACTTCTACTTTCATCGAAGTTAACCCTCGTATTCAAGTAGAACATACTGTAACAGAAATGATTACAGATATTGATATTGTTCACGCTCAAATTAGAATTGCTGAAGGCTATAATTTACATAGCCCAGAGGTGGGTATTCCAGAGCAAGATAAAGTTCCTTGTAAAGGTACTGCTATTCAATGTCGTATCACTACAGAAGATCCTAAGAATAACTTCATGCCTGATACAGGTAAAATCTTGGCTTACCGTAGTTCCGGTGGTTTTGGCATCCGTCTTGACTCCGGTAATGCTTTCACCGGCGCCGTAGTAACACCTTACTACGATTCCTTGCTTGTAAAAGCAACCGCCTTCGGTCCTAACAACGAAGAAACAATTCGTAAAATGCTTCGTTGCTTGAAAGAGTTCCGTATTCGTGGCGTAAAAACAAATATTCACTTCTTAATCAATGTATTGGAACATCCTGAATTCCAAAGCGGTTCTTATAATGTAAACTTTATTGAAGAACATCCTGAATTGTTTGAATTGAAACCAGATCGTGATCGTGGTACTAAATTGTTACGTTACATTGCCGATGTAACAATCAATGGTTACTCTGGCGCAGGTCCTCAAGAGGTTCCTGACTTTTGATCCAATTCAAATGCCACCTGACTTTGGATGTAAGTCCAGCAGCTGGTACAAAAACAAAAAAATTTGATGAACTAGTCCTGATAAAGTTTTAGCAAATGGTTATCTGAACAAAAAAACAAGTATTCTTTCACAGATACTACATGGCGTGATGCTCATCAATCCTTGTTTGCTACACGTCTTCGCACAATCGATATGGCTCGCGTAGCTGGTCATGCTGCCAAAGGTGTGCCTAACTTATTCTCTTTAGAATGTTGGGGCGGTGCTACCTTTGACGTTTCTTACCGTTTCTTACATGAAGATCCATGGGAACGCTTACGTATGTTCCGTCGCGAAGTGCCTAACACATTGCTTCAAATGCTCCTTCGCGGTGCCAATGCAGTAGGTTATACATCTTATCCTGATAATGTTGTTCGTCAATTCATTCAACGCGCAGCAGCTAACGGTGTTGATGTATTCCGCGTATTTGATAGCTTGAACAGCCTTGATAATATGCATGTTGCAATCGATGAAGTGCGTGCACAAAATAAATTAGCTGAAGTTGCATTGTGCTACACTGGCGATATCCTTGATGGTTCTCGTACAAAATACAACTTGGACTACTATGTAAGCATGGCGAAAGAGCTTGAAAAAGCAGGGTGCTAATATCATCGCTATCAAAGATATGGCTGGTCTGTTGAAACCTCAAGCAGCGTATAATCTTGTGTCTGCCTTTAAAAGATGCCGTTACTGTACCAATTCATTTGCATACTCATGAAGGTTCTGGTAACTCTATCTATACATATGGTCGTGCAGTAGATGCTGGCGTAGACGTAATCGACTTAGCATACTCAGCATTTGCTAATGGTACATCTCAACCTAGCATGAACTCCATGTACTATGCTTTGTCTGGTCATGAACGTCAACCTGAAATGAACATCGACTACATGGAAGAAATGTCTCACTACTTCGGTAGTATTCGTCCATACTATAAAGGTGTAGATAAAGCAGAAGCATATCCAAACACTGAGGTATATCAACACGAAATGCCAGGTGGTCAATATTCCAACTTGCAACAACAAGCTAAGATGGTTGGCCTTGGTGATCGTTGGGCTGATATCAAGAAAATGTACCACCAAGTAAATATGATGTTTGGTGATATCATTAAAGTAACACCATCCTCTAAAGTTGTAGGCGATATGACATTGTACATGGTTCAAAACAACTTGACTGAAAAAGATATTTACGAAAAAGGTGATGTATTAGACTTCCCTCAATCCGTAGTTGAATTCTTTGAAGGTCGTCTTGGCACTCCATACCAAGGATTCCCTGAAGAGTTACAAAAAATTATCTTGAAAGGTGCAAAACCAATCACAGTTCGTCCAGGTGCAGTATTGCCTCCAACAGACTTTGAACATATTCGCAATGAATTGAGTGAAATGGGTGCCCAAACAACTGATGAAGATATCAGTGCATACTGCTTATATCCCTAAGGTTTACAAGATTACAATAAATTTGTAAAAGACTTTGGTGATGTATCTGTACTTGATACTCCAACATTCTTCTTCGGTATGAAACGGGGCGAAGAAATTCAAGTAACTATCGAAAAAGGTAAAACACTTGATCATCAAAATGAACGGCTTATCTGAACCAGATGAAGATGGTAACCGTATCGTATTGTTCGAGTTCAATGGTCAACCTCGTAGCATTAAAGTTCATGATAAACATGCTAAGACTACTGGCGTTGTTCGTCGTAAAGCGGATGAATCTAACCCTGGTGAAATCGGTGCTACATTGTCTGGTTCCGTTGTTAAGATTCTCGTTAAAAATGGTCAATCTGTAGCTAAAGGTGAGCCATTGATCGTTACAGAAACGATGAAGATGGAAACAACAATTACAGCTCCAATGGATGGTATCGTAGAAGAAATTCTCGTACGTGAAGGTAGCCGTATCGAATCTGGCGACTGCTTGCTTCGCATTGAAGATACATTTGAAACGATAAGCTTAAAAGCGCTTAAAATTAAAAAAATATTATTTCAAAAAGTATTTCATAAAATGAAAAACTGAAGAATAATGGAAGAATCCCTAGGAAATCCTAGGGATTCTTTTGTATTTTAAAGGGCTTTCATGGTACTATATATAGTAGAGAAAATGGGCGTATTATGCACTATTTTCAGAGTGATTAGTAGAAAAAGGAGTAGTAACAGATGAGATGTCCTTATTGCCAACACACAGACACGAAGGTGACAGACTCTAGAACAACTGATGAAGGTAATAGTATTCGCCGTCGCCGGGAATGTATCAATTGTGGCCGTCGCTTTACTACCTATGAAATTATAGAAGAAGTACCTCTTATGGTATTGAAAGAAAAAAACGGACGTCGTGAATTATTTGATCGCGGTAAATTATTGAATGGCTTATTGCGCTCTTGTGATAAGCGTACAGTACCAATGTCCGTTATGGAACAAGTAGTTAATGATGTAGAGCGCGATATTCGTAACGAAATTAATCAAGAGGTGACAACAGACCGCATTGGTGAACTTGTATTGCAACAATTGAAAAGATATTGACCAAGTTGCGTATGTTCGCTTTTTCGCCAGTGTATACCGTAAGTTTGATAATATCGATAGCTTTCATGGAAGAGCTGAAAGCGCTTAAAAAAATTAGATGCTAAAAAAACCAAAACGCAGTTAGTTGATGTTACTACATAGTGAGGCTTTTTATGATAGATTTACATTGCGATACGATTATGCAAAGTTACTCGATCATCCTAGATAGTGGAGATTTATATCGTAATACTTGGAAAAATCGATATTGAGAAAATTACAAAAAGGCTCACAGCAAGGTGCAAGACTTTTGCACTTTATTTATCAATCTAGGTGAGACGAAATGACCCCTTATGGTCGTTATGAAGCGATGCGCAACTTTATGTACATCACAAATTCATCACTATGGAGAGCACATTCAGCATGTGCTCTCTTATCAAGATGTAGAGTCTGTATATGAGACTGGTAAGATTGGAGCTCTCATGTCTATTGAAGAGGGCGGCGTACTAGGTGGTGACTTAGATAAACTTAAACAAGCTTATCAAGATGGGGTTCGACTTATTACGCTTACCTGGAATTATCCAAATGGACTGGGTGAGCCACATTGTGGTGAGCAGCATAAAAAATTAACATCGAAAAGGCGTTGAATTTGTAGAGGCTATGCAAGATTTAGGGATAATCGTCGATTGTTCTCATCTAAATGATGCTGGTACTGAGCAACTAGGAGATATTTTAGATGTACCATTTGTAGCATCACACTCCAATGCACGTGAAGTTACAGCCCATACTAGAAATCTACCAGATCATTTGATTAAGCTTATTGCTGATAAGGGTGGTGTTATAGGCCTTAACTTTGCCCAATCTTTTTTAGGTACATCACCGATAAGTCGAATTGAAGATATCGTAAAGCATGGCTTATATCTCATCAATAAAGGCGGGGAAGATGTTGTGGCATTAGGAACCGATTTTGATGGTATTAAGCCGGATACAGAAATTAAAGACACTTCTGAAATGTATCGATTATACGATGCATTTAAAGAAGCTGGTTTATCTGAGGAACAATGTGAAAAATTATTCTGGAAAAATGCAGATAGACTGTTAAAGGAGATTTTATAATGACTGATTTAAATCCAATCATTGCAGATCGTTTTACCGAGCATTTGGAAGTCTTTGGAAAGACAATGGAGCATATGGATACCATTCAAGAGATTGCCTATCGCTGTAAGGCGGCTTTAGAGAATGGCAATAAAATTTTGTTCTGTGGTAATGGTGGTTCTGCTGCTGATTCTCAACATTTAGCAGCTGAATTGATTTGTCGCTTTAAAAAGGAACGACGCTCTCTTGCAGGTATTGCATTGACTACTGATACATCTGCATTAACAGCTATTGCAAATGACTATGATTTTGAATCTGTTTTTGCACGTCAAGTAGAGGGCTTAGGTCGTACAGGTGACGTTCTCATTGGGATTTCTACATCTGGGAACTCCAAGAATGTTGTAAAAGCTGCAGAAATGGCCCGTTCTATCGGCATGCACACCATAGCTTTCACAGGTGAAGGCGGTGGAAAACTAGCTGAATTATGTGATATTACATTAGCAATTCCAAGTAATGTAACAGCTCGCATTCAAGAAATGCATATTTTGGCTGGGCATATTATGTGCGAACTAATTGAAGAGGATTATTAACCTTTAGGTTTTACGTGATACATACATGTTGTGATAACTTAATTCTCATTTTAATCAAGCACACATGTATTGGGGTAAGAAATAGGTGGATTATGATAAATACTACCATTAATCAGTTTTTTTAACAAAGCAACTACCAAACTTGAAGATTGCCGTTGTTGGTGATGTGATGGTAGATCGTTATGTTTTTTTGGTGATGTAAGTCGTATTTCTCCAGAAGCACCGGTTCCTGTTAACCGAGTGTCAAACATGAAAGAGGTTCTTGGTGGGGCTGGAAACGTTGCATCTAACTTGTCTAATTTAGACTGTAAGGTATACCTCGGTGCACTTGCTGGTAATGATGACCATGGTCGCCTATTGCAACATTTACTTGATGCTGACAAAATCGATACAACTGGTTTAATTACAAGTGATGACCGCTCTACCATTACAAAGATGCGCATTTTAGGTGATCGTCAGCAAATGATGCGCCTTGATTTTGAAACGATTACAGACTTAACAAGCGAGGAAGAGGAACAACTAGCTACTTGGCTTGAAAATCTATGCAAATCTGGTATCGATGGTATTGTCGTATCTGACTATGGTAAAGGTGTTTGTACGCCTACCTTATTGAAGAAAATCTTTAGCTTAGCTAAGGAATATGGCGTGCAAACTATCGTTGATCCAAAAGGATCTGATTGGTCTAAATATAATGGTGCCACCTGCATTACACCGAATGTAAAAGAGCTTGGTGAATGTGTAGGTCGTAAATTAGAAAATGATGATGCTACAATCGTTGAGGCCGCTAAGTCTGTTCTTGGCAATGTAGATTTAGACTATATTGTGGCTACACGGTCTGCTAAGGGGATTACAGTTATCGCAAAGGATGGCCGCACATGGCATAATCCGGCTACTCAACAAGAGGTATTCGATGTGAGCGGTGCAGGTGATACCGTTGTATCTATGATGATGACTTGTCTTGCAAGTGGCTTATCTATGCGCTTAGCCTTGCATATCGCCAATGGTGCTGCAGGCATCGTAGTGTCTAAAGTTGGTACATATCCAATTCACCGGTCTGAACTATTAGATTTATGGCATTCTTTCAAACATAGCATTCAGTCTAAGCCTTTATATACGAAGGAAGAGATGAAAGAGCTCGTTACACAGTGGCAAAGCAAGGGTGAAACCGTAGTATTTACTAATGGTTGTTTTGATATTCTTCATCGTGGCCATATTACATACTTACAAGAGGCGGCACAACTTGGAGACCGTCTCATCATTGGTTTGAATTCAGATACATCTGTTAAACGCCTTAAAGGCGAAACTCGTCCTATCGTTAGTGAAGAGGATCGAGCAGCTTTATTGAGTGCGTTGCAGTGTATTGACGGGGTTGTATTATTTGAAGAAGATACTCCTGCTGAGTTATTAGCGTACTTACGCCCTAATACGCTTGTTAAGGGCGACGATTATAAGATTGAAGATATTATCGGACGAGAGTCCGTTGACAATGTAGAGGTGCTTTCATTTAAAGAAGGTTATTCTACATCTGATATTGTAAGGAAAATAGCCACTATGGCTAAGGAGGGCAAATTATGATTATCGTAACAGGTGGTGCTGGTTTTATCGGCAGTAATATTGTGAAAGCACTAAATGACCGCGGTCGTACAGATATTCTTATTGTAGATGATCTTACAGATGGTCGTAAAATTCGCAATATTCAAAATCTAGAATTCTTAGATTACATCGATTGTGATGATTTTGATTGTGCTATCGCAGACGGTACATTCGATGTAGGCCCTATTGAAGTCGTATTCCACGAAGGCGCTTGTGCAGACACAATGGAATATAACGGCAAATATATGATGAAGAACAACTATGAAGGTTCTAAAAATCTATTCCACTATTGCCAAGACCGTCGTATTCCATTTATCTATGCGTCCTCTGCATCTACCTATGGTAATGGTACAAATGGTTTTGTAGAAAAACCAGAAGCTGAAGAAGCACTTAACCCTTATGCGTACTCTAAGTTGTTATTTGACCGCTATGTGCGTAAGTATGAAGGTGAATATACTGCTCAAGTAGTAGGTTTGCGTTACTTTAATGTATACGGTCCTAATGAAGCACATAAAAGATAAAATGGCGTCTTTAGTTCGTCAAATGTTCTACAAAAAAATAAAAGAAACTGGTATTATTAATCTATTTGAAGGTACAGATGGCTACGAAGATGGTGGTCAAACACGTGACTTTATTTATGTAAAAGATGTAGTTAATGTAAACTTCTACTTCTGGGAGCATCCTGAAATCTCTGGAACTTTCAACTGTGGTACTGGTAATGCTCATAGCTTTAACGAATTTATGCAAGCTGTTATCGACTATAACGGTCACGGCAAGATTGAATATGTGCCATTCCCTGAGGTGTTAAAGGGCAAATATCAAAGCTTTACAGAGGCTGATACTACTAAATTATTTGCTGCTGGCTATGATAAAGGGTTCCACAAAATGGAAGATGCTGTTAAAGAATATTGTGAATTATTAGATAATAACGAAGGATATTTACGTTAATGCGCAAGGTGTTATTTTTAGATCGCGATGGCGTTATTAATAAAGATGTTAGTTATTTATATAAAATCAGTGATTTACAGTGGGTAGACGGTGCAAGAGAGGCCTTAGCTTATGCCTATAGTAAAGGGTATGACCTCATTGTGGTGACTAATCAAAGTGGTGTGGCTCGTGGTTATTATAAAGAGTCTGATGTACAGATCCTTCATGACCATATGGCTCATGAACTCGACCGCAGTGGGGCGCCTATTTTGCACTTCTATTACTGCCCTCATCATAAAGAAGGGCTCATACCTCTTTATGCGATCGACTGTGAATGTAGAAAGCCTAAGCCTGGTATGATTAAGCAAGCTATTAAGGACTATCATGTGGATGCGACAGAAAGTTTCCTAATTGGAGACAGTCAACGTGATGTTGATGCCGCTGAGGCAGCTGGGGTAAAAGGGCTATCTATTTACAGGTACTAATCTTTTTAGATTTTATGAAAACTATCATTTAATCAATTATTCAATCAATTATTTAATCAATTATTTAATCTACTAATCTACTATTGCGTTTGTATTCGCTTTATTTTTAAATCTAATGTAAAGCTATTATAAGGTTCTTTACTGTTGTGTTGTATTTGGGAGGCTATATGAAAGACTACAAGAATATACTCATCATAAAGATGAGCTCACTAGGGGATGTAATTCATGCATTGCCTACCTTGTATGCTGTGCGTAAGAATTGGCCTGATGCTCGTATTACCTGGGCTATTCATGAACAATTCGCTAGCCTCTTACCAGGTACACCTTGGGTTGATGATGTGATTATTATCGACAAGAAACAACTTAAAAAGCCTTCTTATTTATGGCAGTTACGTAAGGATTTACATAGTCGTCATTTTGATATGACTTTAGACCTTCAATGTATTGCTAAAAAGCGCCATTGTATCATTATTATCTGGTGCGCCTGAAAAATATGGCTACTGGGAGCTTCGTGAAGGTAGTAATTTAGTCAATAAAGCACTCGTTGGTGAACATAAATACGATCATGTCATCGAACGATACCTCGATACCGTACGTGTCCTTGGGGGCGATGTAGAAGGCGTAGAGTTTCCTATGCCTGCTTATGTGGAGGCGGAGAAGTCCATTAAGCATAAGTTACAATCTCATGGTGTAGAAGATGAATATGTAGTAGTAGTACCAGGTGCTCGTTGGATTGTTAAGGAGTGGCCGCTCCTTAATTTTGGGGAACTTTGTATTCGGTTATGTGAATCTGGTAAAAAGGTCGTTATTGCTGGTGCTCCTGATGATGCAGAAAAGGGGGCTTTCATAGAAAACTATGTAAAAAATAAGAATCTCATCAACCTAGTGGGATCTACATCCATGCCAGAGCTAATTGAGTTGATTCGACACTGTGAAATTTTCATCAGTGCTGATACAGGCCCTTTGCATATTGCTAATGCTCTGAAGCGGCCTTTGATTGCATTATTTGGAACGACATCTCCAAAGCGAACTGGTCCATATGGTGGTAGTCATGTACATCTTATTATTTCCCCGACTTCGAAGGCTACACCTGAACAACCTCTCGTAGATGATCCCGATTGTATGGCTCAAATCCCTGTAGATGCAGTATGGTCTGTGTATGAACAAGTACTTGGAAAGGAACTATAATGGAACTAGATTATAAGCGCATTGTGGTCACCTTTCTCATGCACTTAGGTGATGTTATTTTAACGACTCCATTCCTAGAGGTGCTACGTAAAGCTGCTCCACATAGCCATATTACGTATGTAATAGATGAAAAACTGCAACAAGTGATGCAATATAATCCAAATATTGATGAACTTATCGTTGTAGATAAAAAAGGGCGTCATAATAGTATTTCTGGGCTCAATGAGGTTGCTCGTGAGATTAATGCAAAGGGTAAACCTGATATCGTTATCAATTTGCATCCCAATGAACGTACTTCCTATTTAGCCTGGAAGATTCATGCGCCCATTACGACTGGTATGAGTCATTTTTTGTTTAGACCATTTATGACAAAGTATACCCGTTTAGACCGTAAAACTCGCCACGCTGCAGATATGTACATCAATGTACTTGAGCAATTAGGTGTAACCGATACTTCTAACTCTGGCTTACACATTGAAACCTGTGAAGCATGGCGCCGTGAGGCTCAAGATTTCTATGCTAGTCATGGATTAACCGATAGTGATACGCTCATCGGTTTTAATATTGGTAGTGCTGTTCCTGAGAAGCGCTGGCCTGCTGAACGATTTGCCCATGTAGCTGATCATTTCGGTCGGTTAGGGTATAAGACGGTATTCTTTGGCGGCCCTATGGATCTTGAAATGGTACAACCTGTAGTAGAACAAATGGAAACGAAACCGATTGTGGCTACTGGAAAATTCCAGTTAGGACCATTGGCGGCGGCCATGAGCCGCTGTAATCTATTGATTACAAATGACTCTGGTCCTATGCATGTAGGAATCAGCCAAAAGGTGCCAATTGTGGCAATCTATGGACCATCAAACCCATTCTTTTATGGTCCATACCAAGCCCATGCTATCGTTCTTGAAACGATGGACTCCTATGAGGTTGGTAAAAGCATGAAGAAGATTATTAAAGAAGGAAATTATAAAGGGTTATCTGTAATTTCTGAAGAACAGGTTATTAAAGCGGCGGAAACGTTGCTTTTCAGAATCGAAATAAAAAGCCTATGAATTATATAGTATTTGATTTGGAGTGGAATCAACCGTATAGCAATGACATTAGCTTTATGAAGCGTACCAAAATGCCGTTGACTGGTGAAATCATTCAAATCGGAGCGGTAAAACTGAATGACAAGTTGGACATCGTAGATCATTTTACGATGTTCATTAAACCTCAATACTTGCCACGGATGCATAAGCATGTACGAGAGCTGACGGGGATAACCTCTAGAGAACTCGATCATGGTGTGCCCTTTTAAGACGGCTATGCAAGCACTTTCAAAACTGGTGTGGTGATGAATATATGCTATTGTCTTGGGGGTTCTGATGATATTCTTATTTTTAAGAGAAAATCTTATGCTCCATAAGATGAAAGCCTTATCTTATGATCAATGGGTAGATGCACAAATGATTTATGCCTATCAGCGATATGGTACAAATCAGCAGTATTCTGTGGCGCATGCTATGGAGGATCTCAATATATCGACAGAGCATTTGTCTGCTCATAATGCTTTGCATGATGCTGTATTTACGGCTCGTATATGTCAGAAGCTAGATATTCCACAAGGAATTTTGCATTATGACCAAATTCGCAAGGAAAGTAGTAATCCTTTCCTATATCCACCGATTTTGACATTTTTTATGTATGAAAACTTCCCTGAGAAGAAGCGTATCGTTCACGATAGACGTGTACGTTTATCCTTCTGCCCGTATTGTCAGACCTCGTTTAGAAATGACTAGGCCAGAACGATTACAAGGGGACAAGCATCTCGCCATTGGCTTTTGCCCAAAACATGGCGATTTTGCAGTGCAACTTAAAGTTGGAAAATATACGATTAAGTCCGGTAGTACTAAATTCTACGTTACAAAGGTATTAACGCATTGTACGGACGAAATTCGTTCTTTATATACTCAGAAGTCTGAAATTAATCGAGAGAAAGAGCGAAAGTATTTGGAATTTCGCCGGGCGGAACTTGAAAAGGACCGCCAAAAATAATTTTATTAATTCCTGTTCACATCTACAGTTTCTTAATTGCTAGATTGTGAGCATTTAGAAAGGATAGATTATGGAACGCAAATATGCATGGCATAATTATGACGATGCTACTATGGAAAAAGGTATATGCCTTAAGTGATACGTATCGTCAATTTTTTTAGATAATGGTAAAAACAGAACGGGAATGTGTAGTGCAGGCCGTAGAATTTGCAGAGGCAAAGGGCTATGTAAATCTAAAAGATATCATTAAAAATAATACGCCAATTAAGGTGGGGGATAAGATTTATTATACCTATATGGATAAAATCTATTGCTCTCTTCAATATCGGTACAGATGATATCGAATTAGGTATGAACATTTTAGGTGCTCATATCGACTCTCCTCGCATTGATGTAAAACAAAACCCTCAATACGAAGATAGTAACCTTTTATTCTGGGATACGCACTATTACGGTGGTATTAAAAAAATATCACTGGGTATCCATGCCACTTGCCATTCATGGTGTTGTGGTAAAAAAACAGATGGAACTCGTATCAATATCAATATTGGCGATAAAGAAAGTGATCCTGTATTCTGTATTACAGACTTGTTGCCTCATTTAGGGCAAGAACAAATGCAAAAAGAATGCAGCTAAAGTAATTGAAGGGGAAGCTCTTGATTTACTCATTGGTAGCCGTCCAGTAAAAGATGAGGAAAAAGAAGGGGTTTCTAAATTCATTAATAACCTTCTTGAAAAAGAGTATGGCTTTGTTGAGCGTGACTTGTTATCTGCAGAGCTTGAAATTGTACCAGCAGGTAAGGCACGCGATATGGGCTTTGACCGCTCTATGGTAATGGCCTATGGTCAAGATGACCGCGTATGTGCGTATACATCCTTAGTGGCTATGCTCGAAGTAGATAATGTAAAACGTACTACTTGTTGCTTACTCGTCGATAAAGAGGAAATTGGTTCTGTAGGTGCTACGGGCATGCAATCTCGTTTCTTTGAAAATGCAGTAGCTGAAATTCTAACACTTATGGGGAAACCGAACTCTGTTAGCGTTCGCCGTACATTGGAAAAATCTCGTATGTTATCCTCCGACGTTAGTGCTGGTTACGATCCACTCTATGCATCTGCGTATGAAAAGAAAAAAATGCTTCTTACCTTGGTATGGGTGTAGTATTTCAATAAATTTACAGGATCTCGCGGTAAAGCTGGCTCTAATGATGCCAATGCGGAGTATATGGGCTTTATCCGTCGTGTTATGGAGTCTAATAATGTAACGTATCAAACGGCTGAGCTTGGCAAGGTGGATCTCGGTGGTGGCGGTACGATTGCGTACATCATGGCGCTTTACGGCATGAATGTTATCGACTGTGGTGTTGCTGTGCTTAGCATGCATGCTCCTTGGGAAGTTACATCTAAGGCGGATATTTACGAGGCTAAACAATGCTACGTTGCGTTCTTAAATGCAGCTGCTGAAACAATCTAGTGTAATAGGGCTTTCACCATTGGTGAAAGTCCATTCTATGTGAGGTATATATGAATCAAACGGAATTAGGCGCAGCTATTGAGGTCTGCGAAGGAGAGACAACCGAAGTTAAGACTGTAAAGGTCGACATCTTTGATATTCCTGAAACAAAGGCTGAAGAATATATTGTAAATCGTGAAGAGGTAGCTGAGGCAGCTGCTGCAGTTATGAAACCATACTGCGTAACAGTAAAGCGCGAAACCTTAGATGAAGAAGAAGGGGAAGCTGTAGTAGGTTATTATGTAACGGGTGAAATCTTAATGTGCGTTATTCTTGACCCATTTGAAGTACCTGTTATGAAAGGTAGCGCTCGATAAAGGCACTCTTAAAGAGTATATTCTTGCAGACAAATGATTTGACAGAAGATATGCTAGCATCTTTAGAAAAAAATAGTTGGATTTCTTGTCTTTATTGTGTTTTATACATAATAAAAAAATGTAAAATACTTTACTCTGCTACATTGATGTAGTGGATAAATTTGTTTATAATAAAAGTATTATAGTCATTGCAGATAGGAAGGAAATCCCCATGAACTTGAAAAAAAGGTATTGCCCTAGCGCTCACGGCGACAGCTTTTATTAGCTTTTACAGGCTGTGGCTCAAATGGAACTACATCGAATGGTGAATACAAAGTTGGCGTGGTACAACTTGTTGAACATCCTGCACTAGATGCAGCGAATAAAGGTTTTGTTGATGCTCTTAAAGAAAAAGGGACTGGCTGAAAAAAATTTCTTTTGACCAACAAAACGCACAAGCTGATCAATCTAACTTGAATAGTATTGCTCAGCGATTCGTATCTGATCGTAAAAACTTGATTTTAGCAATTGCCACTCCAGCAGCTCAATCTATGGCGAATGCAACTCATGATATTCCAATCTTGGGTACTGCGATTACAGATTACGAAGCAGCTAAACTTGTTAAATCTAATCAAAAACCTGGCGGTAATGTGTCTGGTACATCCGATATGAACCCAGTAGAGCAACAAGTTGATTTAATCTTTACAAGTAATACCGAAATGCAAAAAAACAATCGGTACTATTTATAGCTCTAGCGAAGTAAACTCTCAAATTCAAGTAGAGAAGATGAAAGCTTACGCAGCAACAAAAAGGCATTAAAGTTGAAGAAGTTACGGTTTCCAACGTAAACGATATTCAACAAGCGACTCAAAACCTCGTATCTCAACATGTAGATGCCATATATGTACCGACAGATAATGTTGTAGCCTCCGCAATGAGCAATCTTGTAGCTATTACCGACCCAGCAAAAATTCCTGTATTTGGCGGTGAAGACAACCACGTAAAAGGTGGTGCACTCATGTCCTTGTCTGTAGATTACTACAAACTTGGGCTACCAAACAGGTTTGATGGCAGAAAAAATCTTAACTGGCGAAGCTAAAGTTGAAGATATGCCTATCGAAATGCAAAAAAAGAATTTAAATTAGTTGTGGGTAAAGATAAAATTAGAAAAATTGGGCATCACCTTACCAGAGGATTTGATGAACAAAGCGACTATGATTTAACACATAACTGGTAAGGAGTTACATATGAATTGGAAAAAAAGTATTGCAGTGGCACTTAGTGCCGTCACTATTATGGCAATGGTAGCTGGTTGTGGTTCTAATACGGCAACTAATGACCAAAAGAAAATTGGCGTTATACAATTAGTAGAACATCCATCCCTTGATGCTGCTAATAAGGGCTTTGTTGATGGTCTTGCATCTAAAGGTTATAAAGATGGTCAAAATATTAAGCTAGATCAACAAAATGCTCAAGCTGACCAATCTAACTTGAACAGTATTGCCCAACGTTTTGTATCCGATAAAAAAGATTTAGTATTAGCAATCGCAACGCCAGCAGCGACAAACGATGGCAAATGCATCTCATGATATACCTATCATGGGTACAGCTATTACAGATTACGTAACAGCTAAGCTTGTTCAATCTAATGAACATCCTGGTGGTAATGTATCTGGTACGTCTGATATGACACCTGTTGAAAAAAGAGGTTGATCTTATTATCGCATTAGTACCAAATGTAAAACGCATTGGTGCTATTTATACATCCTCTGAAATCAACTCCCAATTACAAGTTGAAAAAATGAAAGCATATGCAGCTACTAAAGGTATCACTGTTGTAGAAGCAACTGTGTCCAACGTAAATGATATTCAACAAGCCGCTACAAATCTTGTTAACCAAGACGTACAAGCTATCTATACACCAACAGATAATGTATTGGCATCTGCTATGGCTAACTTAGCACAAATTACAGATGCTGCAAAAATTCCAGTATTTGCTGCCGATGAAGGTATGACAATGACTGGTGGTGTAGCAACATATTCTGTTGACTATTATCAATTGGGTTACCAAACCGGTTTAATGGCAGCTAAAGTACTTGCTGGTGAAGCAAAAATTGCAGACTTAGCTGTTGAAACACAAAAAGAAATTAAGTTAACTGTAAACGAAGAACGTGCTAAAAAATTAGGTATTACAATTCCAGATGCACTTCGTAAAGATATGAAACAATAGAGGAGATTTTGATGTTAGATTTAGTGGTAGGCACCATAACCACAGGCCTTTTATGGTCCTTGTTAGCGGTCGGTGTATTCATTACCTTCCGTGTACTAGATGTGGCTGACTTAACTGTGGAAGGTACATTCCCAATGGGGGCGGCTATTTCCGCTGTTTTAATTACAAGTGGCATGAATCCAATCCTTTCCATTTTACTTGCCGGTGTAGGGCGGTATGGTGGCAGGTGCTGTAACAGGCTGGATTCACACAAAACTAAAAGATTCCTGCATTATTGGCTGGTATTTTGACAATGATTGCTTTGTACTCTGTGAACCTTCATATTATGGGCAAAGCTAACGTATCCTTGCTTCGCATGGACACAATTTATTCTATCCTTGGCGGTGTGTTCCACACTCTAATATGTGGTCTGCTCGCTATCGTAGGCGTATTAGTAGCTGTTGCTGTATGCTTATTCTTGTTCTGGTTCTTCGGTACTGAAATAGGTACAGCTTTACGTGCAACAGGTGTTAATCCTCAAATGATTCGCGCTCAAGGCGTAAATACTGATAACATGATCGTTCTAGGTCTTTTGATTTCTAATGGTTTTGTTGGTATGTCTGGCGCTCTTATTGGTCAATTTCAAGGCTTTGCTGACGTAGGTATGGGTATTGGTACCATTGTTATCGGCTTGGCTTCTGTAATCATCGGTGAAGTAGTATTCGGTACGAAATCCTTCGTACGTAGTCTTATCGCCGTAGTACTTGGTTCCATCGTATATCGTATCGTTATCGCTGCCGTACTCTACATGGGTATGCCGCCAAACGATTTGAAATTATTCACTGCAATTCTAGTTGCCATCGCGCTTTCCTTGCCTACATTGAAAGCAAAATGGTTGGCTCGCTAAGGAGGAGACTATGTTAGAAGTAAAAAATATGGTAAAAACCTTCTTTAAGGGCACAATCAATGAAAAGACTGCTTTGCAAGGTATCGATCTTCGTTTAGAAGAAGGGGATTTCTGTACTGTTATCGGTGGTAATGGTGCTGGTAAAAGTACGTTACTAAATTCCATCGCTGGTGTATTCCCAGTAGATGAAGGGTCCATTACAATCAATGATATTGATGTAACAAAAATGCCTGAATACAAACGTGCTAAATACATTGGCCGTGTATTCCAAGATCCTATGGTAGGTACTGCAGGTAACATGCAAATCGAGGAAAACTTGATTCTTGCTATGCGCCGTGGTAAAAGCTTTAGGTCTTAAATGGGCTTTCAAAGATAGCGAACAAGCATTCTTTAAAGAACGCCTTGCATTATTAGGTTTAGGTCTTGAAGATCGTTTATCTGCTCGTATGGGTTTATTATCTGGTGGTCAACGCCAATCCATCACATTATTGATGGCTACTATGCTTCGTCCTGAACTTTTACTGTTGGACGAACATACGGCGGCTCTTGATCCTAAGACTGCAGAAAATGTTTTGCAATTAACAGATAAACTCGTAGCAGAGCATAACTTAACAACTCTTATGATTACTCACAATATGCGCGATGCATTGCGCTTTGGTAATCGCCTCATCATGATGGACTCCGGTCGCATCATTTATGATGTAAAAGGGGAAGAAAAAGAAAAAAATTAACAGTTGCTGACTTACTTCAAAAAGTTCGAAGTAGCTGGGGAAAAATGCATTGAGCGACCGCATGGTGCTTGGTGCGAAAATAATAGAAGAGGGCATAAGCCCTCTTTTGTTTATTTACTGTAATTTATCCTTTACAAGATAAGGTAGATACTGTATACTAAATAAGGTCGTAAGACATATCGTAAGCGAAGTATTCGAATCTCCAACGGTTACTTAAGCTTATCGGGATTATTTATTTTTTAGGAGGTAACATTAATGTTAACTACAGAAGCTAAATTAGCAGTAATTAAAGAATACGCTACTCATGAAGGTGACACTGGTTCTCCAGAAGTACAAGTTGCGATTTTGACAAGCCGCATCGTTTACTTAACTGAGCACTTGAAAGAGCACAAAAAAAGACCATCATTCCCGTCGTGGTTTGTTGAAATTGGTTGGTCAACGCCGTAACATGCTTGACTACCTTCGTCGTAAAGATATCGAACGTTACCGTTCCCTTATCGAACGTCTTGGTCTTCGTAAATAATAAAATTAGCCGTCCTTTTGGACGGCTTTTTTATTTCATTTCTCTATGTTATAATAACATTAGGCAAAGGGAAACGAATGCCGATAATCTATTGTGGAAACTGAGAAAAAGGACAGAGCGGCAACTCTGTCCTTTTTATTGTGCTAGTTGCTATAAATGAAGTGAAAAATAGCTTATTTTTTTACTGATGATATATAATAAGAAGGATACACGTATAAGAAGATTTTTTTAGGAGGAATAGGAATGGAACAATTCCAAATGGACCTAGCTGGTCGTACGCTTACGATCGAGACTGGGGAACTTGCAAAACAAGCTGGCGGTGCCGTAATGGTTGGTTACGGTGATACTCGTGTACTCGTTACCGCTACAGGTTCTAAAGAGGCGAAGGATATCGACTTCTTCCCACTTACAGTAGACTACGAAGAAAAAAATGTACGCTGTTGGTCGTTTACCAGGTGGCTTTATTAAACGTGAAGCACGTCCACCTGAATCTGCGATTTTGAATAGCCGTTTGATTGACCGTCCTATTCGTCCATTATTTGATAAAGGTGTACGTAATGAAGTACACGTAGTAGCAACAGTTATGTCCGTAGATCAAGACTGCGATCCAGCAGTATGTGGCATGATTGGTGCTTCTGCAGCATTATCTATTTCTGATGTGCCTTGGAATGGTCCTATTGCAGGGCGTTCGCATGGGTCGTATCAACGGTGAGTTCGTTGTAAAACCCAACTAAAAGCTCAATTAGAAGAAACAGACCTTAACATTGTTGTAGCTGGTACTAAAGATGCTATCCTCATGGTTGAAGGTGGCGCTGAAGAAGTTCCAGAAGATATCATTCTTGAAGTTATTATGACAGCTCACGAAGAAATCAAAAATCGTAGCGTTCCAAGAAGATATGACTGCAAAAGTAGGCAAGGAAAAAAACGCGTATTTGAATGCAAAGACGTTCCTGCTGAAATCGCTGATGCAGTTCGCGCTTATGGTCATGATAAACTTGACGCAGCAGTTCGTTGTGCAGATAAACAACAACGTGATGCTCAAGAAAGTGAAAGTACGTGCAGATGTATTAGCTCACTTTGAAGAAATCTACCCTGACAATATGGGTGACGTGAAATAAAGCATTTGACGCAATGATTAAAGAAATCGTTCGTCACATGATTACTGTTGAAAAAAATTCGTCCAGATGGTCGTAAACTTGATGAAGTTCGTCCAATCTCTTGCCGTACAGGTGTATTGCCTCGTACACATGGGTCTGGTTTATTTACACGTGGTCAAACTCAAGTATTGAATGTAGCTACTGTAGCTCCATTGTCCGAAACGCAAACAATTGATGGTATTGGTATTGAAACAGAAAAACGCTATATTCACCACTATAATTTCCCATCCTTCTCCGTAGGTGAAACTCGTTCTTCCCGCGGTCCTGGTCGTCGTGAAATTGGTCATGGTGCTTTGGCTGAACGCGCTTTAGTTCCTGTAATTCCTAGTGAAGCAGAATTCCCATATGCATTGCGTTTAGTATCTGAAGTATTAGAATCCAATGGTTCTAGCTCCATGGCTTCCGTATGTGGTTCCACATTGTCCTTGATGGACGCTGGTGTACCTATTAAAGCTCCTGTAGCTGGTATCGCCATGGGTCTTGTAACTCAAGGTGAACACTATACAATCTTAACAGATATTCAAGGCATGGAAGATGCTCTTGGCGATATGGACTTCAAAGTTGCTGGTACTGCAAAAGGTGTAACAGCGATTCAAATGGATATCAAAATCTCTGGTTTATCCCGTGAAATCCTTAAGAAGCATTAGAACAAGCTCATAAAGGCCGTATGCATATCATGGGTATCATGCTTGATACAATTGCTGAACCACGTCAACAAATGTCTCAATATGCGCCACGCATCATCACAATGAAAATGATCCAGATAAGATTCGCGACGTAATTGGTTCTGGCGGTAAAGTTATTCGTGGTATCATCGAAGAAACAGGCGCTAAAATCGACATCGAAGATGATGGTACAGTATTCATCGCTTCTGTAGAACAAGAAGGTGCTGCAAAAGCTCAACAAATTATTGAAAACCTTACTAAAGAAGTTGAAGTAGGTGAAGTATATCTTGGTAAAGTAACTCGTTTGATGGCATTCGGTGCTTTCGTAGAGGTATTACCAGGTAAAGAAGGTCTTGTACACATTTCTAAACTTGCGAAAGAACGGGTTGAAAATGTAGAAGACGTTGTAAATGTAGGTGATGAGATCATGGTAAAAGTTATCGAAATCGATAAACAAGGCCGTGTAAACTTGTCCCGTAAAGATTGTTTAAAATAAGAGGTGTTACATGGATATTCGTGGCTTTGAAGTAGTTTCTGCTTTTGAAGAACAAGATATCAATTTACCAACACGTAAAACAACAGAAAGCGCAGGCTATGATATTGAATGCGCTGAAGCTGTTACATTAGAACCAGGTCAAGTAGTATTAGTGCCAACAGGTATTAAAGCTTTCATGGCATACGATGAGTACCTTGCTATCCACATTCGTTCTAGCATGGCGATAAAGCGCCATTTAGCACTTGTGAACAGCACAGGCATTATCGATAGCGATTACTATAATAATGAGGAAAATGAAGGTCATATTATGATCGCTTTACTCAATTACGGTAAAGAACCAGTTTCCCTTGAAAAAGGCGAACGCGTGGCCCAAGGCATTTTCTCTAAATACCTTATCACTAACGATGACGATGCTACAGGCATTCGTACAGGTGGTATCGGTAGCACTGGTACTATGTAAACTAAATACAATTCTGAATAGAATAGTGAAAGCCGCTCAACTAAGGTTGGGCGGCTTATTTTCTGGAATGTATCTGTGTACGCACATAATACAATTCCTGTACAAATGCATCCAAGTGGTGTCATTCTCGTATCTGGATTCTCTAAGTCTATCGTTGATATGGTAGTATCTAGAGAACTCAATCCTGAAACGGCACTCAAAACTGAGCTAGATGCAAAGTGTAGTATTGTAGATGCAGTACTACAAGACTATGTAAAGGTAGCGTAATATCTATATAATCTTATGATATAAGGTTCTTATTAGTCTAATTATGACTAGTAGGACCTTATTTTTGTAGTACATAATTTGTGCTATAATGAAGAGTAGGTTTTATATGATAACAATCATTTTTATATATGAGGAATTATATATGGCAATTAGTAAAGAAATACAAAAATCTAGCGAGATGAAGTTTGACGGCAAACTAATTAAAGTTACTTATGATATAGCAGATGTAAATGGTAATGAAGCGTGGCGAGAGGTAGTTCATCATCCTGGTGCTACAGCAATTGTAGTTGTTACGGAAGATAATAAAATTGTAATGGAACGTCAGTTCCGTTATGCTCTGCAACAGCCTTTACTTGAAATTCCAGCAGGTAAATTAGATCCCTAATGAAGAGCTCTAACTTGTGCTAAGCGTGAGTTAGCAGAGGAAACAGGGTATCGTGCAAAATGAGTGGATTCCATTAGGTACTATTGCAACAAGCCCTGGCTTCTGTAATGAAGTGCTACATTTATATTTAGCAAAAAGACCTGACTATGGGTGAAACTAATTGGGATCCAGATGAGTATGTAGAGCTTGAGTATTTTACTTTACCTGAATTACTAGAGGCAATTAAGGCTGAGCAAATTAAGGATAGTAAATCTTTGGCAGCCCTTATGCTTGCTATGCCGTACCTCAAATAGTATTACGTAATAGGAGGATATATGTTTAAACGAATTATCCTATTAGTTATGGACTCTGTTGGTATCGGTCATGCTGCTGATGCTGCAAAATTTGGTGATGAAGGTTCTAATACATTAGGCCATATTGAATCAACGGCTGGTCAGATTCATTGTCCTAATTTAAAGTCTATTGGCTTAGGTCGCATTGCTGATATTTCTGATACTGGTGAAAGCATCAAAGGTGCTTTTGGTCGCATGGCTGAACTCAGTACTGGTAAAGATACGACTAGTGGTCACTGGGAGATGATGGGGCATCCTGTTACAGTTCCGTTCCCAACCTTTTACGAAGGTTTTCCGAAAGAATTGATGGATACTTTCACAAAAGAAACGGGATATGGTTATTTAGGTAATGAAGTTGCATCTGGTACAGAGATTATTGAACGTCTTGGGGCAGAGCATATCAAAACAGGTAAGCCTATTGTATATACCTCGGCTGATTCTGTATTCCAAATTGCCGCTCATGAAGATGTGATTCCTATCGATGAATTATACCGTATTTGCCAAATTACCCGTGATAAAGTATGCATCGGTGATTACTATGTAGGTCGTATTATTGCACGTCCGTTCATCGGTGAACTTGGTAATTTTGTACGTACATCTAATCGTCATGATTATAGTCGTATGCCTGAGAAAAAGATGGTACCTCAAGAGCTACAAGATGCCAATATTCCAACCGTTGCAGTTGGTAAAATTGGTGATATTTACGCTCACGTAGGATGGGATGAAAGCTATCCAACAAAGACTAATTCACATGGTATGAATATGGTTCCATACTTATTAGGCTCTTCCTTTGAACGAGGTCTAATGATGGTTAACCTCGTTGAATTTGATAGCTTATATGGCCATCGCAGAAATGTAGAGGGATACAAACGGGCTATTGAGGACTTTGATTACCAGCTAGGTGGCTTATTGGAATTACTGAATGATGACGATTTACTACTCATCACCGCTGACCATGGTAATGACCCAACTTGGAAGGGCTCAGATCATACTCGTGAATTAGTACCAATTCTAGGATATAGTCCACGTATGGATGGACCTATAGACCTTGGTGATAGAAAAAGCTTTGCTGATATTGGAGAAACTATATTAGAAAACTTTGGCCTAGAACAATGGGGCATTGGAACATCATTCTTAGAGAAACTTAGTAAATAATTTTCTACTCTGTTTTTCGTATATTAGGTTCAGAATCTATATGACTACCTATGTACGACAATGATATTATTTCAAAATAACAAATATATTATAGTATATATGAGATACTACCAGTTAAAAATAAATAGTTTTAACTGGTAGTATCTTTTAAAATAGACAGTTAAAGATAATGAAAGACCAACTTATGTGAATCATAGGTTGGTCTTTTTATATTGGTGTCGATATTTTAAAAATGATATGCTTATTTAATTATAGTAAGCCCTTATGTTCCATCATTTCTTTTTATTTTTAGTAAGGTGGATTTAGAAACTACATCATATTCTAGTGTACTCAAGAAATCTGCAAATTTTCTATCATCTTCATTTTTACAGTTTTCGTAAGGAATCTTACCATTTTGTTGATATGGTTCTAGAATCCGATTTCGTCGATGCTTCCAAGTATTATAATAAGGACCTTTAAATTTTTGTCATAAAGCCATTGCTATCGACTAATACAAAGCCTTCAGACTCATGATGTGAATTGAGTTCTTTATTTATGATGTTTGTCAGTTCGTCCATAGTATTAACTTGTTGAATAGTTTTTACAATAGATATCAACTGAGTGTCGTATTTCTTAAGGATGGAGTCTAGTTCTGCTAGCTTTTTCTAGAGAAAGATACATCAATATGTTTTACCATTTACATCTAACGTATTTTTGAATCATATCAAGTACAAAAAAAGATGATCTTGGTCGTATTTAATAATATGTGTATCTTCTTGGCTTATGACTTCAAACATCATAGAACAGTTATTACGTTTTAATAATTCTTTGATTTCTTCTTGTAAGCTGGTATGTAATTTTTGGAATAAATTTTTAAACAAATCTACGTGCATACCTTCTGTAGTAGATTTAGAAGCAAAGACTAATTCATCATTAATGACACCAAGAATAGCGAGGTAGCCATTTTCTTTAGTTCGAATTTCTACAGGGAAGGAGAGCGTGTTAGCTAAATTATTTAACTCTGTCTCTGGTCGTTCGTTGAGATTAAAGAATTTATTATAACTACGTAATTTCACATCTCCTGTCATACGATCTACAAATAATCCTCGAGCTTGTACTGTACTTTCATTCCATAATCGTTTGTGGAATACACGTGACGTAAAGTTCAAGGAATATAGGTTAGGGGAGCATTTTTACTTTTTACTAATTTAGAATTACCTAAAAATATTAACATCTTCATTTTGCGTGAAGATGACATGTTGTGTCATGTTTTGAAATTCATGGCGCATGTAATCTTTATCGTACACATCATTTTTTATTCCATTTTTGGTAAAAGAATCTTTTGTAATGTCGATATATTTAAGTTCTCCACCAAATTCAACTTCACCTTCTAAACAGTATGAGTAGTTGCCGTCTGAACGCCTCTATGACCGTGAATCTGAATGAAGTCTTGACACATTCCGCGGTCATAGTTGGTGTCGTATATCTTTGCGATATCTGTTTCATATGCTCCATAACCATTGATAAAGGTAGAAGTACTAATAAATGTCATATTAGGTACATAGGAAAGACCACCATGGGATACTAAATATTTTTTGCCATGAAAGCTGAAAGGATAGCATTGACGAAGGGATTTATAAAAGAGGCGTAATTCTCGTTGAAGTGATTCTACATCTTTTTTCGTCATATCTTTTACGATAGGTGCTACTACTTCTTTCATAAATCGTTTGGAATGATCTAACTTTGTATTGAATGCAAAGTTTGCAATATGTCGTTCGTGATTGCCTTCTAACATAATCGTATTTGGTAATGTACTGAGGCGCATCATTTCGTACATCATTTCTTTATTTTCGATGCCCCGTTCCAAATAGTCACCGCAAAAGATATAAAGTGTTTTTTCATCCCATGGAGTGATAGCTTGTTGTAATGCGGTGTAACAGCCGTGAATATCACCGATGACACGCACTCGTTCATATCGATTCGTTACATTTACAGTAAAGTAATTATTGATTTCATCGATAGAATTTATTTTCCTACAAAATTTTGGTAATGTAGTTGTTTTAATCATCTTGTGCATGCGGTGTATAACTTGGTCAGGTACTCGTTTGTAATCTGTTCGTGTAGCATTACGAGCTAAACATTCTTCTAATGAGGTATCTGGTTCGTAGTAATATACAGTATATTTATATTTGTTAAGCAATTCTTTATATGCATTAACAGCTTTAGATGTAGTGTGGGTAGCATCTAAAACGACAAAGTCGCCATTGCTCATTCGTTTCTCTAAGCAATCTAATAGGAGTTCCCAGGTCGGACCATTATCCTCTTGTGAAATATACCAGCCGTTTTCACCAAGGGAAGGGGCTCAGCAATAGCATACGGAAATGATCGGCTTTAAGGTGTAAGCCTCAAGATTGTTGTCACGAATCCACTGAGACTTACCACTAGCAGGAGCACCACGCATTAATAATAGTGTTCTCATAGTAATAGTCCTCTAATCTGCCCATAGGGCGTAATAAAATATAACTGTATAAAAACGAAACAATCATTATATAAAAATGAAAAAGGGCATAAAAAAACAGCCTCAACGGAAACTGAGAGACTGTCTTACTTTGCTTTTTAAAATTATAAAGCGTTTACTTTAGTCGCAAGGTTGGATTTTTTTGCGAGTCGCAGTGTTTTTATGAAGTACACCTTTGAGGTCGCTTTTATCAATTACGCTAGTAGCATGAACAAGTGCTTGTTTTGCTTTCTTCTACTGCGCCTGCTTGAACAGCTTCTACGGTTTTACGACTTGCTGTACGGATTTGAGATTTTACAGCTGTTTTTTCGCACGACGTTCAGCATCCGTTTTTACGCTTCTAATACTGGATTTAATGTTTGGCAATTGAGTCACCTCCTTAAAAATCGTTTCTTATACCTGAATGATTATATCATACCACATATTGATACGCAAGGACTTTTCAGCCCAATATTTTCCTAATTAGTATGAAGTATAAAACATTTTCTACTGTTTATTAACTATATCATATAAGACTATTTTATGAAATCAATATTATTAACATATTTACTTATGTTGTAATTAGTTAATTATTTTGATTTTAAAAAGTTAGTTACCTTCCTTATGATATAATAAAGGATAGAATTAAGCGAGGTGTATTATGAAAAATTAATGATTATAGATGGCAGTAGTTTGTTATTCCGTGCATTCTTTGCGTTACCACCGTTGAAGTCTGCTTTGGGGACCCTGACGAATGCAGTGTATGGTTTTTTTAACAATGCTCATCAAATTGTATGAAGAAATTAACCCTGATTATATTGCCGTAGCTTTTTGATAAAGGTCGTCAGACGTTCCGTACTGAAATGTACAGCGAATATAAAGGCAATCGTCCAGATGCACCAGAGGATTTACGTCCACAGTTTAGTCTTATTCAAGATGTATTAAAAGCCTTAGGTATTTGTGTTATTGAAGAAGAAGGCTTTGAAGGGGACGATATCCTAGGATCTTTAAGTAAAAAATTTGGTACACCAGAGATGGCTGTTCAAATCATTACTGGTGACCGCGATAATCTGAGACTCGTTACAGAGCATAGTCACGTGTTCTTAACTAAAAAAAGGTATTTCTGACATGTTAGAGGTTACTCTTGATAACATGGAAGAACTTTATGGCTATGGTCCTGATAAGGTTATCGAAATGAAAGCCCTTATGGGTGACTCCTCTGATAATATTCCAGGTGTACCAGGTGTAGGTGAAAAAACGGCGTTAAAATTAATTACAGAATACGGTAATCTTGAGTCCGTATATGACCATATGGAAGATATTTCTGGTAAAAAATTAAAAGAGCGTTTACTCGAAAATAAAGAATTAGCTTTCTTATCCCGTGAATTGGCGACAATTAAAACAGATATGGATTTATCTTATAAAGTAGAAGACTTTGTACAAAAATTTCCATACCTCTGAGGTACAGCCTCTATTTGAAACATTAGGCTTTTACTAAATTAACACCTCGTATCGTTCAAGTGATGGGTGGAGAGGAAGCCGCTTTTGGTGAGCCAGGTTCTTTATTTGCACCACAAGAGGAAATTTCTCTAGATGATTTAGGAGATGCTAAGGTGCTAACCCCTGAGTTCTATACAGATAAAACGGTAGCAGTCCATGTTGTGTTAGATGGTAAAAACTCCATTTAGAACTGTAACAAATGCCTATTTATCTAATAGTGATACGATTGTAAAAACAGACGATACTAAAGCTGTATTGGCTGTTTTACAAGGGCAAATGCTATCGTTACTACTCAAACCAAAGAGATTATTGAAGCTTTGGAAAAGATGCACCAGCTGAGATTTCTATTTAACGATGATAAAACAGCTCGTGTCCATGATATGTCTCTTCTCGGGTACTTGTTAGATCCTACGCGTACTAACTATGGTTATCTATATTTAACGGAACGTTTCTCTGTACCTAGCATTGCTAGTGGCGCTGTAGATGTAGAATGCGTGTCCATGGTGAAAGCTTTACTTGCCATGAACGAAGTAGCCTGTGAATCTGTGCGCCGTGAAGAGCTTTGGTCCCTATATGAAACAATTGAGTTACCATTGATTCATACTTTAGTGGTAATGGAGAAAATGGTATTTACATTGATACAGAAAAACTAGCTGAAACTACAGCTCGTTTTAAAGAGGAACTAGCTCAAGTACAGCAAGAAATTTACGATATTGCAGGGGAAACTTTCAACATTAACTCGCCAAAACAATTGGGCGTTATCTTGTTTGAAAAGATGAACTTGCCAATCATTAAGAAAACTAAGACTGGCTATTCTACGGATGCAGAAGTACTTGATATGCTTCGTCATGAAAGTCCAATTGTAGAGAAAATTTTGGCGTACCGTTCTGTAGCTAAGCTGGTATCTACTTATTGTGAAGGCTTGGCCGTTCTTATTAATGATAAGACTAAACGCATTCACACCACCTTCAATCAAATGGTTACGGCTACAGGTCGTCTGAGCTCCTCCGATCCAAACTTACAAAATATTCCTGTTCGTACTGAAAAAGGTCGAGAAATCCGGGCTTTATTCTATCCAGGTGCAGGTTACAATACCTTGGTGAGCGCCGATTATTCTCAAATTGAGTTGCGTATCTTGGCTCACTTGTCTGGCGATGAAGCATTGATTAAAGCCTTCGTAGAAGGCAAGGATATTCACCGTTTTACCGCAGCAGAGGTACTAGGCAAATCTCAAGAGGACGTTACTAGCGAAGAACGTTCCCATGCGAAGGCGATTAACTTTGGTATCATTTACGGTATTTCTGACTTTGGCTTGTCTCGTGACCTTGGCATTACACGGGGTGAAGCTAAAAACTATATTGATCTCTACTTTAGCCGTTATCCTAAGGTTAAAGAATATATGGATCGCATGGTACAAGAGGCTCATGAAACTGGTAAGGTTCGTACTATGTTTGGTCGTCAACGTGAATTACCTGATATTAACAGTCGTAACTTTAACCGTCGCTCCTTTGCAGAACGTACAGCAATGAATACACCAATTCAAGGTACTGACAGAGATATTATTAAGTTGGCTATGAACCAAGTCGAGAAAAAGCTAGAAGAAGGAAACTTTACATCTCGTCTTTTATTACAGGTACATGACGAACTTGTATTAGAGGTAGTAAATTCTGAATTAAAAGCAGTAGAAGAATTATTACGTACTACCATGCAATCTGTGGTGGAGTTACAAGTACCTCTTATTGTAGATGTGCATCATGCGGAAAACTGGGCGTTAGTTAAATAATCGTTCCTAATATTAGTTTATAAAAACAGAAGGTATATATGTTTAAAATAGGATTAACTGGTGGTATTGCATCGGGCAAGAGTACAGTCCTTACCTATTTTAAGGACAAAGGAATACCCTATATCGATGCAGATATCGTTGCTCGTGAGGTAGTAGAGCCTGGTACTAAAGGATTAGAAGCAATAGTGGATATCTTTGGAGCTAATGTATTGCATGATGATGGTACATTAAATCGTAAAGCATTGGGCGCGATTGTCTTTCATAATGAAGAAAAGCGCCAACAACTAAATAACTGTTTGAAAGAACATATTCGAAATCGGATTATGGAACTTACAGCTCATTATGAGTCGAACCGTACCGCTGTTTTAATCTATGATATTCCCTTACTCATAGAAGGTGAATGGTATATCATGATGGATGAGGTGTGGCTCGTTTATGTAAAACGAACCAACTCAAATAGAACGTTTGATGAGTCGTAATGGATTTTCTAAAGAGGATGCCTTAGCTCGTATTCAGAGTCAAATGAAGCTCGACGATAAACGATCTTTTGCAGATGTAATTATTGATAATAATGGTACGCCTCAAGATTTGACCTCACAGTTAGATACTATTTGGCGTGACCGTTTAGAGCCGCTTACAAAAACCTCAATAATTACACTAGATGTGTCAAAATTAGTATAAAAAAATAGTATTAAATGGTATAATAAGCCCATGAAATTTAGTATTATAGTATCTTAGCATTTGGTTATAGCTAGATTATGGTAAATAGTAGAGTAATTATATGTAGAAAGGGGGATATATGAAACGTGCAACGGCAACGGCGCTGTCTTGCGTCGTACTTGGGTGGTTTTATTTTACACATCTAGATGATCCTTTGGCGCGTCAAACCGCGTATCCCTTTAACTATAGAGATGTAGTCATGGCTGCTGCTGAGAAAGAACAAGTGCCTCCATCCTTGGTGGCTAGTGTTATCTTGGCTGAAAGTAAATACAAGAACACTGCTGAGTCTGAAACTGGAGCCCTTGGGTTGATGCAACTCATGCCTGATACGGCTCGTTGGGTAGCGCAACAAGTTGGACATGGCAATTATACAGATCGGCAATTAAAAGAACCTACTACTAATATTGAGTTAGGCACATGGTACTTAGGTCATTTATTGAAGGAGTTTAATGGTGACGAAGTACAAGCATTGGCTGCTTATAATGCAGGTCGTGGTCATGTGGAGTCTTGGCTTCACGAGAATAAGTGGAATGGGATGGTTGATACAATTCCGTTCCCTGAGACACGTAGCTATGTAAAGGCTGTTTTACAGTATCAAGAAAGATATGAGACATTATATGGAAACGATCATTGAAGCTTGTAAAGGCTTAGACTATTCATGGTTGCCTCAAAGCATTGAAGGTTTTACTTTAGTTACATCTAGTGAGAGTGACTATACAGAGCTCTCTAATCGTATTGAAGGTGGAGAAACGGTTTTAAGAGTACCTATTTTTCATTATCAGAACGACTTAGGTTGGCGTTGGTCTGCATTATACGATAAAGAGGTAGAGGATTATACGGTACATATTGAGATGCCTTTGTTCTCCTTTGTGGACATTTCCTTTGTAAGAGCTGATTTAGAATCTTTTTGGAACGGTCTTAAGGAACGATGTGTTAAGGGCTTAACCAATATGTTAATCGAACCATCAAATAATTTCACCTTTACCTATCGTCGCAGAGGAATTCCTACGTGGGACTTCTCTGAGGTTATGCCTGCAGAGTTAGAAGGTTTTGTTCGAGATATTGATCCTGCTCATGGGATTCGCATGATTAATGGTTCTTTTATTATTGGTGAATACCGTAAGATGGATGAATGTACCGGTTTATTATTATATTATAATGAGTTACGCGACGAATATTTTGCAGAACTCCGTTATAAAAGCTATCCAGAAATCGATCACCATTTAGACGCTAAAAATCTAGATGATTTAGCTGACGTGTTGCGTGAACATTTAGGACCTATATTAAAAGGATTAAATGACCGTATTGATTAATTAGGATAGATTTGACTATGTTGTTATTATAGTCATTTTAGGGTTTTATAAAAATGACTTATGTGGTATTGGTTTTCGTAAATGCCCATTAGAAAGCGTAGAATTTGTATATCCACAGTAAATGTGATATACTATATATGACTTTTATATAAATCTTTTAAAAAGAGTGGGCTTATGTCCACTCTTTCATTTATGATTAGCCTAATTTAAGGTGAATGAATCAAGAGATATATACAAGATGTAGTAATGAAGGAGGCGATGGCTATGAAGAGGAAGCAGTAGAGGAATTTTGTATCCTCTGTAGTTGAAGGTATAATAGCCGGCACCGATATGGAACTCGTTGATGTAGACTATGTGCGCGAACGCGATTGGTATTTGCGTGTCTATCTCGACAAACCAGGTGGTGTAGATTTGGATGATTGTCGTTGGTGAGCGAAAAATTAAGTGCTAGTCCTCGACGAAAAAGGATCCAATTACGGAAAACTATTTATTGGAAGTATCTCTCCAGGCCTTGATCGAGTTCTTAAGAAAGATAAGGATTTGGTTCGCTATAATGGCCGTGACGTAGATATTCAGTTATTTAAACCTGTTAATGGCAGTAAACAATTTTACTCGTGCCTTACAAGGTTTTACGGATACAACTATCGACTTTACTATTAATGGTGAAAGCATGACATTTTGAACGTTCTGCTATTGCACAAATTCGATTACATCTTGATTTTTTTAATATATGGAGGCATACGAGTGAGTCAAGAATTAATTCAAGCGGTAATGGATGCTTACAAAGCAAAAAGGTTTTGCTCCTGAGGTTATCTTTGAATCCTTGGAGGTCGCATTATTGCAAGCATATCGCAAAAGAACCAACATCTAACCCAGATGCGTACGTTGTGATTGACCGCGAAACAGGCGTTTATAAAGTAATGGCAAAAAAACAAGTAGTAGAAACTGTGGAATTACCGGAAACAGAAATCAGCTTGCTTGATGCTCGCAAGAAAGATAAACGTTTTGAGATTGGTGACGTAGTAGAAGTAGATGTAACTCCTGCCAACTTTGGTCGTAGCCGCCCATACTGCAAAACAAATGCTCATTCAACGTTTGAAAGAGGCTGAGCGCAGCGTAGTATACGAAGAATATTATAGCCGCGAAGGTGATATCATCACTGGCGTCATTACACGCGTAGAAGGCAAAAACGTATTTATCGATCTTGGTAAAACAGAAGCAATCTTGCCGCCAACAGAGCAAATTGCTACTGAAACATATCGTGAAGGGGATCGCATTAAATGCTATATCGTAGAGGTTAAGAAAACTACGAAGGGCCCTCAAATCATGATTTCCCGTACACATCCAGGTTTATTAAAACGTCTCTTTGAATTAGAAGTGCCGGAAATCTTTGAAGGCGTTGTGGAGCTTAAATCTGTAGCTCGTGAGCCAGGTATGCGCTCTAAAATCGCTGTATATAGCCGTGATGAAAATGTTGATCCTGTAGGTGCTTGCGTAGGCCCTAAAGGTCAACGTGTACAACATATCGTTGATGAATTACACGATGAAAAAATCGACATTGTTAAATGGGATGAAGATCCAGCAATTTACATTGCTAACTCCTTAAGCCCTGCTAAGGTTGTATCTGTAGATGTAAGCGAAGAAGAAAAATCTTCTTACGTAGTAGTACCTGATTACCAATTATCGTTAGCGATTGGTAAAGCTGGTCAAAATGCTCGTTTAGCTGCGAAGCTAACAAACTGGAAAATTGATATTAAAAGCGAAACTCAAGCTGCTGAAGAACCTTTTACAGGCTTTGGCAATGCTGAGGATGGTGAATAGTCATGAAACCGAAAATCCCAACCTATGCGGACTTGTGTAGGATGTGGTGAGCCTAAGGCTAAACGTGAATTGATTCGCGTAGCTTTGAGCCCAGACGGTAACATCAGTATTGATCGCACTGGTAAAGCACCAGGACGTGGAGCCTATCTATGTGAATCCATGTCGTGCTTTGAGCAAGCCTATAAGGCAAAACGATTAGAACGGTCATTAAAGCATAGTGTATCGAAAGAGATATACGAAGCGTTACAACGTGATTTACAAGAGAAATGAGTAATCACTGATATAAATGAATGAAGATAAAATTTTGAATCTCTTAGGTCTCAGCACAACGAGCAGGCAAAGTTATTTCCGTGATTTCATCGTAGAAAAAGGCTATAAAGAGAAAGGAACCGAAATTGGTACTTCTCGCTGGTGACTGTGCAGACCAACAATGAAAAGAAATATACTCAATTAGCAGAGACACATCAGATTCCACTTCATAGTGTTGCCAATAAAGAGGCGTTAGGAACGGCCATTGGTAAAGAAGTTAGGGTAGTAGTTGCCGTACTAGATGATGGATTTGCAAAGGCATTATTAAAAGAGATTGATCGATAATAAGGGGGTATGTAGATGTCCAAAAAGCGTGTTCATGAAATCGCCAAAGAGTTCGGCGTAGAAAGTAAGCAGGTTATTTTTTATTTTGCAACAACATAATGTAAATGTTACGAAAGCAGTTAATTCTGTAGATGATTCCGGTTATGAAATTGTAAAAACAATTGACTAAGAAATCTGAAGCACCTAAAGTAGCACAAAAACAGAACAAAAAGTAGAACAAAAATCTGTCTAACTGGCAAATCATAAACAAGAAGCTGTGGCACATAAACAACAACATCCAAATCGTTCTAACGAACACAAAAAGATAATCAAAAACAAGGTGGTCAAAAACAAGACGATCAATCTAAACAAAAAGGACCACAAAAAGGCAATGTTCGTCGTACAAATTTCTGAGCCTACACGTAAATCCGATGGTAACCAACATGGTGGTGACCGCGCTAATAACCGCCCCTAATAACAATAATAACCGCAATAATGACAACTGTAATAATGGTCGTCCTAATGATGCGCGTAATAACGACAATCGCAATAACGATAACCGCAATAGCGACAACCGCAACAACGATAATCGCAATTCTAATAACAATGATCGCTGCAAGATAAAAAGGTGGCACAATCGCCCTCAATCCTTGTTATTCACATCTATGCAAAAGAAAAGAATCGACGTAAAAACATCGTAACGAACAGTACTTACAACAAAAAGCAGAAGCTGAACGTAAGGCTGAAGCAGCTGATTGCCACAGAAATTGAATTGTCTGGCTCTTTAACTGTTAAAAAGAATTAGCTGAAAAATGGGCTGAGAAGTATCTGAAATTATACAAAAATTGATGCTTTTTAGGTGTAATGGCAAAGCACTAACCAAGAGGTTGATGCTGATACAGCTACAATTGTAGCCGAAGAAACTTTGGTGTAACTGGTAACTGAAGCAGAACCTGAAGAGGATCCTCATCGATATCACCGAAACTGAAGATGCACCAGAAACATTAAAAACCCCACGTCCACCTGAAGTAGTTACTACTCACGGGTCACGCTGACCATGGTAAAACATCTTATTGGACGTACTCGTCAAACCAACGTAACAGCTGGCGAAGCTGGCGGCATTACTCAAATACATCGGTGCATACCAAGCCTCGTTATAATGATAATAAAATTACATTCCTTGATACTCCAGGCCATG
>BNJV01000061.1_pt1 | contig 58758 bp, 86 predicted proteins | sample 8540591 | NCBI WGS metagenome assembly BNJV01 (sample SAMD00202457, study PRJDB9452) | human saliva metagenome | host: Homo sapiens | reverse complement strand
GGTTGGCCGTATTGCTTACCGACCCAGCACATCGCGGTGGCAGGCGCGCTGAATTGTTGTCAAATCGGTTTTTCTTCATCACCCGTGAGGATGGCGGATTTGACCTCAATCGAATCGATTCCCGTCGCCAGACTCGTTTCGCCAAAGCGCGGCGAGTACAGGAGATCCTGATCGTCTCTCGGGCGCCGCTGCAGCGGGCCTTGATTTCTTGACCTCTCCTCGCGTCCTAAGGATTTAGCAAGCGTCCGTGCAGCCGCGCGGTAATGGGCCAAGGTTATCCATGGCGCGTTGGTCAATCTGCTTCCAAGCTTCACCAATTCTCCACGCGTCGCGCAGATTTTGCTCACTGCAGCTGACGTCGCGAAGCGCGAGCACTATACGAATGCAACGTCTGCGCTCGATAAACTCCTTTATTGGGGGTCGCTGATCATCAATGAAATGACGCGGTGATGACTCGAAGTGCGTTGCTTGTGATAATGGACCGGCTTATGTATACGTTGCACAGGATGGTTGGGCGCGGGATGTCTGGTCTTGCTGACAGACGTTGATGGACTTTATACGGCACCTCCTGCAGCCTGGGCCCGTTTTGATCACCGGAGGTTAATGCAACTGATGAATCCCAGGAATTGGATGCGCGGAGCTGGTTCCAGCGTGGGAAGAGAGGCGGGAATGGCGACAAAGCCCATGCAGCCTCCGCGGCCCAGCACGGTGGAATCGGCGTGATCCTCACCAGCAGATCGTTTGAACGAGGTTCTGACGGGCAGCCGGTCGGAACGTGGTTTGAACCCACGAGAAACTGACCGGCCCTTCGCGAACCTGTGGATCGCCCACGTTGCCCCCCGCGGGACAGATACCATTGATGCCGGCGCACGCCGCGCTACCACTGGGAGCAGCCCTTCTCCTGTGGGTAGTCATTGACGTCCCGGGTCTTTTTCGGTGGAGAAGCCAATGATACTGTGGATGACAGTGGATTGATTGGTTCGAGGGATCCTCTACGACTCAGATATATATATAGCTTGGGCCAAGCTTCAGCAGGCCATAAGCAGGAAGAGAAACAGAAGGAAATATATGCGTCCGGCTGTTCACCGCGACGATCTTGCTGCCTTGTTCAGGAGTAAACGTGAGTACTGAACTGATATTTTTGAGCTGACTGGATTAACAAAGCGCCGCGCGCAGCGTAAACCCTTGCCACTTCTTCGAGTGCGCAGAAAAGGTAACGCTGTATTGCGTGCAATTTCGCCGCCTGGTCGCCGGGATTCAGAAGAGATCCCGAACCGAATGGACGGGATTGTGAGCGCAATCGATAAGGGGATGGCTGCTGGCCCCGTCGATCGTCTGCGTCTTGATGATCGCCGCGCGCTCTATCGCGCAGTCTGTTCTCGACGTGCTGGCCTTGAAGATCCGGTTAAACAATTATTCCGTGGGGATGCACCGGATGGTTTGCGTTTCCTAGATCCAGTTCCGATGGGCGTTGTCGGTGATCTACGAGGCGCGTGTCCCAACGTGACTGTCGATGCTTCCTATCCTGCTCTTCCAACTGGGTACGCCGTGATTCTTCGCGGTGGAAGCGCCGCTTCGACAAATGAGACTTTTGTCATTATTCGTCGCGCGATTGAATCGTGTGGACTTTCGGCAGGCCGGGTCCGTGATTGCTGGATTCCTCGGGACGTGAGGGCGCGATGACAGAGGCGCGGTGGCATCGACGTTCTTATTCCCGAGAGGCGGCGCGGGCCTGATCCGCGCTGTCGTCGAAGAATCCACCGTCCCGGTTTGGCTGGAAACGTGGAACTGGAAACCGCCACGTTCTGGCGTTGACAGCGGTGCTGATGTCTGCTTTCGCGCTGGCCATCATCATGAAACGCGAAGACCCAGGTCGGCGTCTGTAACGCTGCAAAGAAACCCTCTGGTTCATCACCGTGATATACGCTTCTTTCCTCCCCTGTTTTGAACAACTCGCTGCGGGAGGATGGATTCACGCCGATGGAAGGACCGTGAGTGCGCTGCCAAAGCGATTTGTCAGTTCATGTTGATCCGCGTGGCAACGAAGAAGATCAGTGCGAGAGTACCGATGGACTTGGCTGCAAGTGTTGTTGATCTAATCGAAGAAGAAAGAGCATATCCGCACTTATTCTTCTGGCTGCTACTGAGGCGATCTGCACCTCTGAAGGCAGCACATCACTTCTTCCGCCTGTCGTTGATAGCGCGGGCCGTCGCGATCAACGCTCGACACGTTTCACCGATGGCGCCAGCTGGGCTTGGGCGCCGAGATCGGCATCTCCACCCAAAGCTTCACGCGCGAGTCTACGGATTACGAACTGACAACCAGCCAGTGACACGAAGGCGACGGCGCGGCATGAAAGTAAGGAGGGAAAATAAGCTAACCTATCGCGCCCGAAGAACTGACGTTCAATCGGGATCATGGCGCAAATTTTGAATTGATCCATTACGGCACCGTATGTATCCGAGGTTATGGATGTCTTCCAACTCGATGAGTTGCTGTCCACCGCGATGCAGCCTCAGCGGGTAGAGGGTGATCGCCGAACATCGCTGGTTTGATGACGGATTGCAAACTTACTGAACCTGCGTTTCGGTTCTGGTCAGATGGGTCACCGTGTGGAACGATTCTACATGACCGGATATACCTGCGTGATCTCAAAGCGTATCATCCGGATGCAGATTTTTATCATTACGGAGCCGATGCCTGACAGATCGTTCAGTGGAAGGACGTTGATTCCCTCTGAACGGTCTATTTCATTGGTGTGACGCGAACACCGGAAGCACGTCCTGATGCGAAGAACTCCCGCATCCTCCGTGTCTTTGCTGGGTGCCGGCAATGGCGACTCTCAACGGATTGCAGAAGGCGCTCGAGCGGAATAACCGGTGGTACCTCGTCTGATGGCGTCGTTTAATACATCAATAATACCGTCTGTATCGCGCCGATCGCTAAACGCGATGTGCCATGCCCAGCCTGTGGAGCGCTCTCGTGGCCGCGGGACCAGATATATGGCAGACTGAGAGAAACGAAAGGATACAGACGTTCAAGCGACGATCCTATCGCGCTTCGAGGCGCGTGCTTCTGCCCAGATCCGTGTTGATTGATGCTTCAGCGTCTGGATCGCAGAGTCGTTCTGGTGGTTTCTGCCCTTCTTCGCGTGAAGTTCGGTGCTGATTGCCGAAAATCTGTGGATGAGATTGGGCGCGACTGGCACGTCGTTCCTCAAACGTATTGAAGGACGCAGCGAGGGACGGGTTCTGGCGGATTATGGCGATATTGGATCCACGTGATGATAAGAAGATCGGGGAGTTCTACGCCCTTGAGATGTTGGCTGAGTCAGTGTATCGCCGATCTGTGAACTTCGGATGTGGCTCCTGGCAGTGTGCGCGGCTGCTCATGACCCGCACAAGTGATTGAGGATTGAAGAGTGAGCACCAAGAAACTGCAGTTTCTGCCGAGGCCATGCGGCCGCTATCTCGCACACCACTGGCGCCCGATCGGATCGTCTTCAACTCGTCACGGACAAACCGATTACAACGTCGAACATCGGCTTTCAGGGATCGTGATATTCCGCCCACAGTGTCGGGCATGAGCAGGCGCTCGCAGGTGGGCGGTAGCGGCAGCGCCCCGCTGGAGGCGCCGCGTATCGGTGGGTTTGAACGCTACCGCGTAGTCGGCCTCGGAAGTACGATGATTATCCTCTCCTTGGAACGCGCGGTGAGTCACCGCCTCAAGCCTGGGCACGCGAGACTTGATGCTCTCGGTGTTGAGGTGGGGGAGATCGCGATCGATAAGCGGCTTCTTGAGCGCTCCTCCACGGTGTTTTTGAAGGATTGAGATTTTCGATCAGATTGCCAGAGCAATACCCGCAGTGGCTGCTTGAATGGCGACCAGACGGGCGAGAAGCGCGGGCGCTGGGTTGAGCGGCGGCGTCAGTGAAGATCGCGTTCGCGAGGCCGTGCTTGAACACGCGGCTGTTCCTCAAGTACTAGTTGCGGTTTCTCACGGTGCGGCAATTGCTCGTCGGCGTGATGTCCACGATCGGTTTGGATCCGCGACATTTTCGACTGTATTCGCGGTCGTCGATAATGTGCACTGGTCGAGCTATCAGCCCTTGCCGGCGGGCGGCGGTTCGGTGCCTCAGGGTGCGGCGCGTTGGCGCTGGCATCACACAATGTCGGAGGCACCCGGAGGTCTTTTGAGCTTAACTGGACGCAGATGTGCTCTCGCACAGCTTCTTAATTTTGCCTCAAGCGACTATCGTCCGCTATTCTTAACAGGTCCGAGCGAGATCGACACCCGACCCTTTGGGGGCTAGTGGCGCAGTTGGTGGCGCGCTTCCATGGCATGGAAGAGGTCAGGGTCTCGAACTCATAGCTCTATCACTCTCCGCGCACAACCCTGAGGATCCCAGTAGAATTGTGGCGCTTTTGCTGCCGCACAAAGTGTGCGTGTGAATACGCGCGTGAATATACGCGTCCTGAATGGAATCCAGAGTTCTTCGGAAAAGGGCATCAGGAAAATCTGCTTCCCGTATGAAAACGTATGCAGATTACGATTTGCAGTGGCTTTGGGGACAAGTCCCTATTTGTTGACAAGAAATTGCCGCAAATGTCTCACTATCTCCGGTGTGGAAACGTATCCACAACTCCGAACTGTGATGCACCCAGACAATTGCAACGGAAGGCCTCAATGATGCGCGCACTACGCTGCTGCTCCTCCTGCCGCACTCCCGCACTCTCTCGCCGCCTGCTCTGGCGAAGGAAGGCCAGAGCACCCGAAGAGCTCCGTGCTCGGCAGATACTCCTGAACATTGCCTGCCCCCAGCGGAAAGATTTCCCCGCGCAGCGATCGTCGCCGCCTACACCCGAGAAAACCGGGTCAGAAGGCCACCTGCGCTCGCCCGTTCGGTGCCGGCGAGCCTCGCCCGCCTCGAAACCAGCGGTGAATTCGACGTCTGGTCCGGCGGCGGGCCGAAAACCACCTCGTCGCCAACGACAAGTGGCAAGATCCCAGAAAAGTACGTCTCAAAGAACGCTTCCTGCACTGCCCTCGCAGTACAACAACAACGCTGAAGGCATCTGGTCCGGCTTCTATATCGACTCCATTGCGTTCTGCCCGGGTCAACAAGAAGGAACTCGAACGCATCGGCGCACAGGCTCCACCCTCCTGCAGGACCCGTCGCCAGAATCTGGCGGGCGCATTGCCATGCCGCAATCCCTGCCACTGCAGGCGTTGGCTACATGGCCATGTACACCGTCGCCACCTGAACAACGGCACCGTGAGAAGACCGTTTCCACTTCAGCGTGAACTGGTTCCCAACATCATGCAGCAGTTTCCGTCTGCAGCACCAGCCCGAACAGGTTGACGCGTGAGGGCTGGGCCAAGCATCGCCCTCGACCTGACTGCGAAAAAGGCCATCAAGGGCCGGATATTCGGGACCGGGTCACCACCTACCTCGGAGGCACCGCTACGAAGTGGGCGCAGTTCCTTGTCCTCGCGTGGTGCACGCAACCCGAAGGCGCAAGGCCTACATGGATCGTTGGTTGCCGACCACCAAGGCTCAGGGATCTCATACGCGGACGTCCTCCTTCGCAGCACTCCACCGCCCGACGCTGTCGAATCCGAACGTCCCCGCAGGACGTCGAAGCACGTGACTGATGGCCGCAGCAGCTGACTCGCGCCAACCACATCGGCATCTTCGAAAGCCAGATCGCCGGAGCAAGCTCCGCTAAGTGAGAGACCACGGGGTGCGTGAGAACCCACTGGAGAACCCAGCACCGTGTGCGTCTCTCCTGCCGTTTTCATTGGAGATATTATGAGCATTCCACAGCTGCAAAAGGTTGGCAGACATCCCTGTCGCCCTCATCACCACGGTGACCGTTATCGGCTGATTCTCCTCCTGGGAACTCGTTGCCAAACTCATCGGTATCGGCGTGTCTGCACGCGGGCTGGCAGCTATCACCAACTCTCTCGGCGCCGCTTCCACTCTGGTGAACACCCCTGGTGTTGACTGTAGCAGCCGGAATTGTCGTGGAACTTTCATCGGATTCGCAGTCACCGCATTCGCCTGGCGTTCCTCACCTTCCCGGAAGAAGCTCCGCACTGGCATCTCTCCCGCCCATCACGATTTCTGCCCCTTTTGCGACGGCCACCATCATCAATTCTGTTCGGTGCGATCATCACCTACGGAATCTCGGTATCGAGAGAACAACATCTACGGCTCCGGTGGGTCTGGTCATGGTGCCTCCCTGACCTTCCGCGCCTGTATCACCTAACATCATGGCATGATGGAAAACTGAACTCCCTGTCTGGAAGCATCCGCCACCCCTCGGAGCGCAGCCGCTGAGTACCCCGGTGAAAGTCACCATCCCTATGGTGGTTCCTGCAATGCTGGCCTCCCTTCCGTGCTTTCGTTGAAGGCACGCTGATCTGGGCAAACCCCTGGTGGTATCAAGCGGTGACTTCCGAGTCCGCCAGTCAGGATTTACTGGCCGTCGTGGTAGCGGTGACATCGCGCGCCGCAGGAATTGCCCGAGCGTTCTGCCCGCACTCACGGTGTTCCGCTGTTCAGAACACTGGTCGAACCGTAAGTTCAGATCACCGTGACCGTAAGCCCGTGGCCCTCAAAGAGGTCACTGCGTCCAGCGTCAAGATCCCCATGCTCATCCCCTCGTCTACGGTGGATCGTCTTCTGTCATCGTCGTCTACATGACGCCTTCCTCGTGGGAAGCTTGTCAAGATCCTTGCTGACAACACCTTCCGCGATGGAACACTTCGGTACGTCCAGCGCCTCGGGATCCTCCTGCAATTGCTCGTTAACGCTGTCGATGACCCCGTCGCTGCTCCGATCGCAGCCGTCATGGCGCTGATTGTGCGGTTGCTTCGTCCGCAAGTTCCCGGAAGATCGCAAAATCTTGACTTCTGGGGTATGCTCGGTATAGCAATCCCGGCACCGTCCTCGGTCTGGGATTCGCCCCGCCTACTCCAAATCCCCACGTGGCTGTTCGGCAAACAGATTCTGCCTAATTTGCAGGTGGTTTATTGCCGGAAGCGGCGCCATCGCCATCCTCAAGTCTACATTGCGCGCTATCCCCACCGGCCAGTAGCCTGTATTTCCGCGCTCAACAGATCAACCTGCAGGTGGAAGAAGCCGTGCGATCCCTGGGATGGCTGTGTCCACCTCCCCGTGAAAGTGGATACCTCCACAGGCCCGCATCGTCACTGTCACCTACGGTATCACCGTTCATGACCATGATCATCATGATCATCTTCACATGACGCCTCAAACCATGTGATGACCTCCCAGATCTTGGGACGAGGTTGATGCCGCGTTTCGGCCACGCTCTGCCTGCACCCTCCCCGGCCCTGTACCATATCATCTTGATGATCGCCAAATCCTTCTTGTTAACCGACTGAATCGCCCACCGTGACGGTAGTGAAATGACGATCAACACCACACGCAGGCAGGCGCATCAGCTGCGCTCTGTCACCAAAATCTACGGATGCTACAGGGGCAGCACCGAGCTGTTGACAGCATCAACCTCGACATTGAAAGCTGGAAAAATTCGTGACCTTCCTGACCGCTGTCTGGCTGGGAAGACCACGACCCGCGTATGATCGCTGGATTTGAGGACGTTACGGAAGTAAAACCGGCAGACGGCCAGTCCCTGCGTCTGTCCCGCCCGAAAAGCCCCATGTCGATGGTGTTCAAACCTACGCGCTCTTCCCACCTGACGGCAGAAAGACAACGTGATTCGGCCTGAACCATTGTAGCCCCCGCCGCAGAACGAGCAGCGATCGCTGACGGTCCGGCGCCTGCGATCGAACAGAGTACGCTCACCGCTACTCCGCATCAGCTGTCCGGAGGCCAGCAGCAGCGCGTTGCCCCGCGCGAGCACTCGTCATGGAACCGAAGATCATCCTCGACGAACCTCTTGAACCCGCCGGATGCGCGGCTTGCGTCTGCGCATGCGCATGAAATCCGCACTCCAAATGGTAGTATCTGGGACTTTACCGCGATCTCGTGACCCACGAATTCACAGTCCGAGGCCTCACCATGTCCGACATACCGTGGTGATGAGCGCGCACCACATCGAGCAGGTCGGGAGCCGCGGAAATCTACCATCGCCCGGCAGAACCGCTTCGTGCCCTTCATGAACTGCATCCTTTCGTGGCCGCACGGTCAGTGAGGTACGAGGCGACTGCCACCGTGGCTGAATTCTGCTGCGATCTGACACCGCGGGGAGTCCCCGGACTTGCGTTGGCGATCACGTGAGTTGGTCGTCCGAGCAGAAAAACACCGCGTTGCACCGATGCACCTGGAACGAGCAGCAGGGGAAAGCGACGTGGTTCTGGAAGCCGCCAGTGCCCTGCAGCCTCTTCGACGGCTCGGTCAATTTGGTCCCGGACACCGCGGCAAGCACCTCGAAGGTTGTTCTCACGGCATGAATGAACCTGCGCTGCCGGAGAGAAGGTCACCTGTGATTTCGCGCGAGTCCCTTGGGGTGATTCCCCGCGGACTTCGGAGAAATAAAGCGTCGGAACATGCGACGCTTTTTGATCGTGAGGATACGCGGTGCGCCGGAGGAAAATGGTGTTCCACTTCACCTCGCGCCCCTGAGACCCCTGTACCCGCGCGCGCGAGGCGGAAAACCTGTCAGCGCTCCCCACAGATCGGCATCCAACCGCCGGAGGCATCCACGACGGTGCAAACGCCTCGATCCGTATCGACGAGACTGGAAGCGGATGCGCCCATCGGGAGAAACTGCGTCGCAGATGGATCGCCGCATGGCGCAGATCGACCCCTTCACGTTAATCCTTCTATCTGACGGCCGTCCGTAGAATGGGCAGGAAGTGATTTCCCAGAGAACCCCTCATTTACGAGGCTGACTGACGCCGTGCGTGACAGCATCGTTGACGCGGGCTGGGGAGGCGCTCACGGATCCGCCAAGCTCAATTCCATTTCAGCTCCGGCCCATGGTTGCGGGGACGAGCGCGAAGAGGATCGGGCGTCACGATGCTCTTTCACGCTTTGAAAACCGACACCCGATGAAAGTCGCCAGATCACTTTTGTCGAAGTCGATCACCAAGAGGCCGGTATTTTTCCTTCCGTCCTCTGTATACTTGACGGTCGGAACCCTGCGCTGACGTCGGGAATACCCCACCACTGAAAGAGTTTGATGTCTGAGGATGCTCAGAAAGAAACGAGCCAGCATCACTACGGCTCAAGTAGCGGGAGAGGTCGCAGCAAGACCGCCAGCCGCACTTTCTGGGCATCCCGCCGTCAGTTCCAAGCGCGTCGCTGTGCGCCAAGCTGCCGCCCGCCCTTCGGATATGTGCGCGGGTGAAACCTCGGTGCTGCCGGGGATCGCTGTCCAGCACCACCACTGTCGGCCTTTGGCAAACGTTGGACACAGCTTCTATGGGAAAGTTGCAGAAGAACTCCAAGCGCACACCGACGAACCCGGGTTAGAACTGCTGATTACCGCCGGAGGACAGAAAGGAAGAAGCGCTGATGAGGCTATTAACAACCTCGTGGACACGGGGTGGGCGTGGTTATCGTTGCTTCTGGTCGAGTATCGAACGAGGCCATGCAGTACATGCGGCCTCGTCCCGCTCATTGGCTATCGGCTGGGGAAACCTGCCCTGAATTTGATTCCGTGCGCACGATCCCAAGTGGCGAAGCGATGCTGGCGCAAAGGCTGTGGGCCTGTGGGACACTGAAAGTTGCTGTCATCAAAGCATCAGCCACCCCTCGCGGCCACCCTGCATGCCCGTACCGCAACCTTCTTACGCCCAGCTGGTTGCTCACTTGGCGTCCAGCCACACGTGACGTCTCTCACAGCGACTACGGTGAGGATCTTTCGATGGTACTGGACTGGCGATTGATGCCGGGGTGTAATTGCGGTCATTGCGGGAAGTGATCTGATTGCGGTGAAATTTTGGAACACTTGGCGTCGCGAGGGATTGCCTGCCCGGGAGCAGGTAAAAGCCGGTGACGGCTTTGACGCGACTGGTCCGTGGCCCTTCACCGCTTTTGAACCTGACGACGGTTGCACAAACTGGTGTGAATTAAGAGGCAGACCGTGTTGCCGCGCAGGAACGCCTAGTTGGTTCCGAGGCGCGCAACGCTCGATCCGTGCCCGAGAGTTCATCGAAGGAGTGAACCTGTATGTTCTCCTGAGGTCAAACAGGGACCCTTTCAGGAAACGACTGTGGGTGGAGATCATAGCTTCTCCTCCACTCACAGACGTCGCTAGCGAACAATCACTGATCAATATCAGGAGTTCATGGGGTGTTCCCCGGAGATGGTCACAGCATTTGTACCGAGAAAGCCCGGACTGACATCACCCACCGGTCGATTTCCCCATCCGCTGGCCGCCCGTCATTTCCTTTCCGAACGTGAGGTGTCACTGCCAATATTGCGGTCGTTGACGCGTAGCAGTAAGAGCGAGGATCTTCAGAGGTATCCGATCGACAGTGTGTAACCCTGCCGGGTCCAATGAGATATTCGAAAAGTGATTGCGCCGTTACTTCCCAGATTTCCTCTACTTTGCGACCGCCTGAACAGCCGCGCGCGGGGAGATCGATGCCTGCCCAGACGTAAAATGGCGGAGACAACTCTGGCTTCAAATAACGGTTCCCGTGTGATCTTCGCAGAGAGAGGTGCAGGAGAAATGATGAATGCGAGTACCGCCATGACGAAGCATGCGCAGATCAAGTGAGGTCCGTGGGTTACTCTTGGGCTGGATGTTTGATCATCCAGCGCAGTGTATATATAGGAAGCTTGAACGCACGCGCAGGTGATGATAAGAAGTCATCTGTGCACAGTAGCACGATGTTCGGATAGAGCCGAGGTGAGGCGGATCTCGATCCGGCTCCCTCCAACTTTACGCTAAAGCGATGCTTTGAGTGTACGTCGAGTGCTTCCTCAGCCGCTGCCTCGTCGTGCGGCAGGGAGCACCATCTGGGCATGAAACCATGCCGCTTGGTCCAACGGTACAGCGCGAAGATTGAACCGAGCGAAGAAGACCGCACCAATGAAGGTCGCTGGCGTTGCGAAGGGAATCGCCCACGAACGGCAAGCGGTTCTTCGCTTCCTGTGGCGCCAACAATGCCCTGCGTAGATCACGCCAAAGAGGCTTTCGCCGACGATCAGACCGGTCGCCAGAGCGTACCCATTCGACGTGCGCGCCGGGATCCTTGCGCTTTGCGGACCAACGATCGTAGAAGAAAGCCGATGACGCCGCCAACGGGGATCATAAATCGTCAAGCAGCGCGGGGAGGTACACTGCCCATGCCCACCGCCAGAGGCGGAAGAGCAAGAGCGACCTTCGAGCGTGAGCTCAGAAGCTCATCGACAATGATGATACCACGCCGATGATTGCACCCAGACCCAAGCAGACTCCAGTCTTGAGTGCCGCCCACGACGCCTTTGAGCCAGCGAAGAAATCAACGAGGCCTGCGGGGCTGCAAGCGCATCTTGACCTGCATCCAGGAGCTCCCTGGAAACCGAAAGCGTTCTGCATGAGGTTCAAGACCGGAGGAATGATGAGAGCACCGAAAAACAACACCGATGACCAGCGCGACCTGCTGCTTCCAGGGAGTTGCACCCACGAGCTGACCGGTCTTGAGGTCCTGCAGATTATCATTCGAAATCGTTGCAATACAGAAGACAATCGCGGCGGTGAGAGGGTGTAGGCGATGAGGGCAGTGGTTTGTCCGCGCAGGAAGAACCGTGTCCGTGAACGGCAACGATTGCCAGAAACGGTCAAGACTACGACCAAAAATACCCACGCCGGAAACGGGGCTATTGACGAGCCGATGAGGCCGGCCATGTAACCACAGACCGCGGCGACCAGAAGTCCTAGCAAGCAGGTGAAGATCACAGAAACGGCGATGAGCATCGCAGTGTTGTGCAGCAATCTCGGTTCCGTGTGTGAAGATCCAGGCAGCCGCCTCACGGGGATCATCGACACAACAATCACCAGCGCGACGATCGTAATCGGAATATCGCGTTCGGTCTGGTCGAGTTCGCCGCCCGCGTGACGGGTGCGAGAAGAGCGCATTGCGTCACGGATTCCCTTGATGATGGGGAGATGATCTTGACCAGAGTCCAGATCGCGGCAACAGCCATGACGCCTGCACCGATGTAACGCACCTGGCTGGAGAGAGACTGTACTCGACGATGTCAGACAGTGGTGAACATCAAGCTGCCTGACACTGAAGTAGGGGATCAAGATGAAGTAGCTGACGAACATGCCGATGAGCATGGCAATGCCGACAGTCAATCCCGACCAGGTGACCGACGCCGATCAGCGCAAGCGAGCGATGAGGTGCCAATTGAGGTTGCACCTGCACCTGCACGGAAGGTTGCTGAAGTCGATGAGGCTGCAACCTTCATGTAGGACAGCAAAGGACACATTGCGGCAGCAGATTGCCCCCAAATAATTGCGCGCAGCACAGAGTGTTGTCGTTCGACTTCTCGTGTGAGTCGCCAACCTTGAGGATCTCGTCCGCGCAACACCTTCGGGGTAGGGAAGGTCCGAACCCGTAACCAACGCGACGGCAGGGGATCGAGTACATAACACCCAAGATGCCGCCGACTCGCGCAGACGGCCATTGTCGTCCAGTAGGAGAAACCGCTCCACCAGCCGACAATCACGCAGACCGGGGAGGATGAAGATCTGCGGAGAGCGTTCCGGCAGCAGAAGCAATTGTTTGGACGATGTTGTTTTTCTTGGATGGTGTGATCGGAAAAAATCGTAGAATTGCCATCGAAATGACGGCTGCCGGGATGGAGGTTGCGAAAGTCAATCCAACTTTCAATCCCAGGTAGACGTTCGCGGCGGTGAAAAACCAAAGTAATAATTCCACCGATGACAATTCCTCGGAAGGTCAATTCCTTAAGTGACGAGCGAGCTCGTTGCGGGCGTGAGACACGTGAATCCCTTTCCGTGTGCTGACGCATCGGCTGCACCCTGCGGTCATGCTGTAGTCGTCCTTGTAGTGATTGACAGTCTAAGCGCCTTATGAAAATCCCGTTCAATGTATGGTCACCAATTTGGGAAAATCTGCTGACCAGAGTCGAAAAATGAGTGAAAGAACACAGGAAAAATAATGACAGCGCAGCATCATATTCACGTGCCGCGGTTTCAACTTCTGCATTCCGTCGGCATCCTCGCCGTGAGTTTAACATATCGCTCTGGAGCGACCTCACCCACGGGCCGCTTCTGTCTACGATCTCAGGCTCCATCGGCTCCGAGAGGGGCCTGGAGTCCTCTCTGCTCTTCCTGCCTTGTCTTTGCTGGTGTTGGACTTCTCGCTGTTTCTCTCTCTCAAGCGTTGGGGATGAGCGCTGTGCTGACTACGGGTGCTGCACTCAGTGGCCTCGGCTTGCTTGGTGCGTCCCTCGGGCGGAGCAGCTTTCCGCTCTTTTGTCTTCCTGAGCGTCTGAAATTGCGCTCCACTCGGCCTGCAGCCCCTTGGCGAGACGTCCTTGTCCCACCATGGATTAAATTCCACGAGGCGGACGAGCGAGGCGCTACTCATCACCACATACGGAACGGTCCTGCTGATCGGAGGAGCGGGCGGGTTCTGCGTTCGCCGTGCCGCTTTCTGTGGTCATGAACGTGGCCAGCTCTAGCGGTCTCTTCACACTGGCGATGGGCGATGCTGTTATCGCAGGGGCGAACTGGATCAAGATCAGCGGTCTTGTTCGTCGAGATTCTCTCCCGATGGAGGCACCCGAAGCACGGAAACTTCCTCCTCTCCAAGCGACGACTGGCGCCCGATCTCATCACCCGAGGACTGTGCAATTGCCTCGGTCCTCGGATTCCGGACTTCAAGCATTGAATGCTTGCGTCCAATTTGCATTTCTCCGCAAATTTTGACGGAATGCCGGCTACTCTGCTGGATTTGCGTCCATCATGATGCAGCTCTTGTGGAATTTGTGGGCGGTCCTTGGTGGCTCAGTCATTCCCTTCGCGATTGACCACATGGGGACGCATATCCGTGGCTTTCCATTATTTTCGGTCTGCTGACATCGTCGGCTGGATCGTTTGGTGCTGGTGCCCGGGTCTTTCGCATTTCTCTGCGTGTCCAAGTTGGCAATCGATTCACCTTTCCCTCTCATCCTCCCCCTCATTCCTGCCTGGTCTCGCGACGCAGCTGTGACAGCACGAACTTTCAGCCTTGAGTGCAAACCCATTGGCTACGTGATTGCTGCCCCTGGCCCCTATCGGTTTCGGTAGTCTCCCTCCATCCCTCGAGCGAGACTAGCCCTTTGGTGGCGATGGCGCTCACGGGCCCTACCTCACGGGAGTGACGACCTCACGCTCGGACCTGGAACGGGAATTATCTGATGATGAACTCGCCGTAGTCGGCGAGGTAGATTCACTTCACGAAGAAAAGAGTGGGCGTCGTCGTCGCCTGTGAATACGATTGGGGGCTGCCGAGTGGCGGCCCCCAATCGACGAATCCTGCATCGAGGCGTCAGCCGCCAGGCGCCGGAGCATGCGCTCAGTGGTTGAAATCTCGCTCACGCAGGAGTCGAATCAGCAGCGGATGCATCCCGTCGCGACCGGAACCAATGCGTTCCCTGTGCAGCCAGGATCGAGGCCGCCCACGGCAGCCGGCGAGGGCTTTCGGGAACATCAAAGGTCACGATCGTCTTTCCGCAATGTGGAAGGTGTGCTCGCTCCAGATCCGCTGGAGGAATCGGCGTAATCGGCAACGACAGGAACGTACATTTCGAGCCGTACGAGCCTGTGCCCAGAATCCGGAGACCATTGCCCAACGGGTATCGTTCGGGATTGAGGGTGACTCGAAGAACCGCGTCCCAGACCTGCCACAAGCTGCTAGACACGTCGCCGACCGCGGCACGCGCTAGCCGCCGCCTTTTGATGACCGGTCATCGTGTCGTCTTCCCGCCTGCAGACTGCGGTAAATCTCTGCCTCGCCGGCAAAAGCCACCCCGGACGAGCGCGGTGAGCAGTGTCCAAACGCAGGTCGACGTCGAGGTCGAGTCCCATGAGTCTCTCGGTACCCTCGGCACAGGCCGCGCACTGCCGCGAAGTGCTCAGGGAGACCATTGCAGTGCGCGAGCTCGCCGAGACGAAGAGCTGTTGCTCTCGTCGGAGTGGGCACCGGCGGTGCGCGCCATGATCAGCAGCGCCGAGCAGCGCGCTCTTGCAGTGCACGTGACGACGCGCGGGTGCAACGTGGAGTTTCGAGGTGCACGGTCGAGGGTGACGCGGCACGGTCACGCATGGTTGCGTAAGCAGTGCTCTGCGGGCAGCGCAATTGAGCAGGGAGCACTGCAGGTCGTCGCGCGGGCATTTCGTACCATCGCGGGTCATATCCCACGCTGACGCCAAGATCACGCCTCGCGTCAAAGAATCTTCGAAGCGAGCGATGCTGCGTGATTGCAAAGTCCAAGCACTGCGCATCCAGACGAACCTTCGCGTACGCCAGGTCCTGATCGTTAATCAGAATGAGATCGCGTGCGATGCCAGTTGCTCGGAGACTTAACGGTCGAGGAACCATCGACGTCGAGCTCTTGGCGGAAGACGCGCTCGATCGATCCATCCTCTGCCCGGCTGTATCAGCGAAAACAATGACGAGGCGGTGGGGCGCAGTGACGAACCCTCGGAAGGGCTCCTATTGACCTTGAGGCTGGGTGATGGCGCCGTTGTCATAGACGTCGATCTGCGGACGCAGCGAGGTGATGCCGGCTTCTTCAACCAGCACGCGCGACCACTGCTTGAGATCGTGACCCGATGCCTCAGCTCGCCCAAGAGGTCTGCCAGAGTTGCGTCTCGAGTAGGAATGCTTCGTCAGTACTCACGCAGGCCGGCAAAGAAGTGCCGACCGACGTATGTGACTAGCTGACGCAGGACCGAGGGCGCCCTTCGCATAGGTATTGCCATCGAGGTTCACTTCAACATCAGCGAGATCTCGGATCTCGGCGGTGATCGGGTGAGTAGTCGGAAAGCTGATCCCGGTTCAGCCCCAGTCGCTCGCGAGCATGAAGCCGGTCCAGCCTTCGGTGTATTCGGTGGCTGCAAGAGCCAAGTGGCTCGCGAACTCAGCGAAGGATTCGTTGAACGGGTCATTCCACCACTTCATGGTGACCAGATCAGCCAAACCACATGTGAGCCAGCTCGTGGAGGATCGTATTCGCACGAGCTTCCAGGTCAACAGTCGTGGGACGAGTACGGAAGATGTACTGATCACGGAAAGTGACGCAGCCAGCGTTCTCCATCGCACCACGCGTTGTACTCGGGGACGAAAGATCTGGTCGTAGGTCTTGAAGGGGTAAGGGAATTCCGTAAGCGGCCTCGAAGAAAGTGAATCCCTGCGCGGGTGATATCGAGGATGCGATCAGAATCAGAGAAGTCGATAAGCGAGGCGCGGCACCATACACCCAGAGGGAATCGTGCGACCATCGCTGGAAACCAAGGAGTCGGTCACGCCTCGTGAGGGCCGGCGATAATCGCGGTGATGTGGAGTCGAGATGCGCTCGGTCTCTTCGAAAACGGTACGTCCAGCGAGCTCGTGCACCTCGGGCTCGGGGGTCGCCGAGTTCGAAAGACCTTCCATCCGGCGGGCACCGTCACCGTAAAGGTGAAAGGTCGCCTTCAGATCGGGCTGTTCGAAAGTGGTGAAAGACGCGACGCGCATCCGGGAACCTCGAACTGCGAGTAGCAGTAGGCCTGCGAGTCTGCAGGGTCGACGAAAGCGGTGGAGGCCCTCACCGGTGTGCATGTACTGCAGTCAGCCTCGACCGTCAGGGTGTTGTGTGCCGCAAGTTGCGGAAGGAAGCAATGCGGTTGATCCTGGTGAATCACCGGGTCCAAAGTCTCGCCGTTGAGGACGATCGAATGAACATTATTCGAGACCAGATCCGCGAAGGTCGCTTCTCCCTTCGGTAGCGCTGAAGTAACGGTTGTGCGCGAAAGGAAGTCCCTGTCTCCGCGTGAGGGTCGAGTTCGACGTCGCCAGTGATCTACCGAGATCACGTGCTGCGCGCTGGATGGCTTCTTCGCGCGTCAGGTTCAGGCCAGGCATTGCTCACCTTCCGATTGTGTTGACGATCAGGACGCGCGGATGCGCGTAAACGTCTTAATTTTTGCATGTTTAAGCCGATGGCGCGAACCTTGCCGCGCCAAGTTGCATGTTGTATCGAATTGAAACTCGGTTGTCCTGGCTACCAGATATGAGACGCGCCCTTCGGTGGGGGCAATCCACAGACGCGTCATCGGGGCTCAGATCGTAGGCCTCGGCGAAGGGAGTCCATATTCGCAACGATCTGATTGCAGCGGAATTCTGCGGGGAGTGAGGATCGATACTCAGGAGCTGTTTGGCGTACTCGCGGCGGATCGCCGTCCTCCATCCGCGAGCACGCGAGTGAAGAAAGCGTTGAGCTGCCGCTTTGTCCCGTCGATTTGCAGGGGCAGATTGTGCGGGTGACTCCCTTTCTGTGCAAGTCGAGCAGACATAGGCCTGCCAAGCGATGGAAAGCCCCTGCCAGATCTCCGATATGTTCTCGCCAGGTGAGTGCTCCATTGACGTGGAGCGCGTTCTTCCTCGAGATCCCGTGGGGTTAGCGCGTCGTATTGATCGATCGAGGCGCTTGGTGCGTTCCTCGAAACGCGCCGATCCTCCTCGGTCCACCAATTCTCCAGATTTCCTTCCGCATCGAAGCGTGAACCTTGGTCGTCAAAAAGCCGTGGCCGATCTCGTGCCCGATCACTGCGCCGATTGCGCCGAAAGTTTCGATGCATCATCGGCACTCTAGGATCGAAAGAATGGCGCTTGCAGGATCGCAGCGGGGAAAGACGATTTCGTTCATCGTCGGGTCGTAGTAGGCATTGACCGTCTGAGGCGTCATGTGCCATTCACTTCGATCGACGGGGCCACCCGAGTTTATCCCAGCGGCGTTGAACGTGGAACGCGAGTTGCTGCCTCGACGGTATCGACCAGGAGAGTCGAATCCAAGTGCAAGGATGAGTAGTCGATCCATTGGTCGGGGTAGCCGATCTTGGGGCGTGAAAGGTACTGAGCTTCTTCAGTGCTTGAGCGCGGGTTTCTTCACCATCCACTCGCAGTGGGTGAGGGCATGCTCGATAGGCGTCGAGAAGGCTGCAGACGAGGCTCATCCATGATGGCTCTTGTTTTGGCGGGAGGAAATGGCGGACACCCAAATTTCACCATGGCCTCGCCAAGGAGGAAGAGACCAAGGGAAGGACCGCGCTTCCAGCGAGGGCGCAGTTCCTGGGTTCCTGAAAGAGTTCGTCCGTGGAATTCGAAGGAGGCATTGACGACATCTTCGGAGAGCAAGGAGGCATACTCGTCGATAAGGGAGTGCTCCATCCACATCTTGAGGACTTCAAGATCGGTGTTATGCCCACAGCTGCGCTGCACCCTCAAAAACTCCGGATGCGACACGTTGAGCGTCTCGACCTTTTTCATGGGAAGCTTTTGCGGCCTTCGCCCATTCAGGTCCCAGGAACGACGGATATTTTTCGCAGCTCATTCCACGTCATGGGGTGGTCAGCTAAGAGCGGATCACGGTTCGACACTGCATCGCGGTGGAAAGAGGCAACTTGTGTTTCGAACTCGCGCACAGCACGCGCGTGAGACATGGCGTCTTCTTCACTGGTCCCGACCAGAGTAAAAAGCTTGGCGACGTAGGCCTCCCAGGCTTCGAGAACTTCGCGATGCTGTTCCTCGCGGTGAGTAGGCCTCGTCTGGGAAGAGAAATACCGCCTTGGTACAAGTCGAGCATGTGCTGACTGGAATTGTGCGCATCGGTGCCGACGTAGCTCCCGAAGAGGCCAGCGATTCCCTCGTAGCGGAAGGTTCCCATAAGCGCTGCGAGTTCGTCGTGCGTCGCTACTGCTCGCAGGTGCTGTGAGCTTTCGGCAATCGGGGGAGAATCCTGCTTGGTCTGGCAGCCGTCTTCATCCATAAATATTCCGTATAGATGGGAGATAAGTTCCCCGTTGTGCCCGGGAATTTTGCGGTCAGCTCGCGTCCTCTGCGATTGCTTTTTCCCACAGCTCAGATTGATCAGTGGAGCTCATGGAAGGTTCCGTGCATGGGGCGATCTGCCCGGGAATTTCGTGGGTCGCGAGCCACTCGCCGTTGGTGTAGCGGTAGAAATCGTCCTGTGGACGGTAGATCTAGCTCTTCAGTCATAAAGACACTGTACGTTGCGGCTAGAGGTGCGCTGCACGCCCGATTTCTTAGGGAAGGCCCTAAGTTTGCTGTGAATGATTACAGACTACTGAGTAATGTGCACATATGTGCAACATGCCTGTGGGGAAGATGTGCAGAGACGCTAAAGGTCATGATTAATAAAGGAAACAACTCAGAAACACTCTAAGGAACAACGTAACACTATGAGGACGATGGAGACTGATGTCGTAGTCATCGGTGGCGGCTCGACCGGTGCCGGCGTTGTCCGCGATGTCGCAATGCGCGGATTCCGTGCCATTCTTCTTGACCGGGCCGATATGGCTCAAGGAACTTCTGGCCGCTACCACGGATTGCTCCACTCAGGCGCACGCTACATTGCCTCCGACCCTGAATCGGCAACCGAATGCGCGGAAGAAAATGCAATCGTTTCCCGCATCAATGCTGATGCCGTGGAGAAGACTGGCGGCCTCTTCGTGACGACCTCTGTCGACGATGAAGACTACGCCGATCAGTTCATTGCTCGCGCGAGAGCCGCTCACGTTCCTGCAGAAGAGATTTCTCCCGCCGAGGCGCTTCGTCGCGAGCCTCGACTTGATCCGGGACTCAAGCGCGCATTCGCAGTACAAGACGGAACCGTCGACGGCTGGCGTATGGTCTGGGGTGCGGCGCGCTCGGCCATTGCCTATGGGCGGAGATCCTCACTACACTCGTGCAACCGGAATTCCAACGCAGCTCAGAGACCGTATCGAAGCGGTCTTCGCGCGCGATGAACGATCGAGGCGAAGACATCCGGATTGACTGCTCCTTTCGTCTTGAACTGCGGCGGCCCCTGGGCCGGGACAAATCGCGGCGCTTGCGGACTGCCACGGCGTGGAAGTCGTTCCCCGGTGCGGAATCATGATCGCCATGAATCACCGTCTTTCGCAAAACGTCATTAACCGCTGCATTTGGCCCGCTGACGGTGACATCTTGGTTCCCGGTCCACCCCGTTTGCATTATCGGAACGACCGACTTAGGGTGCGGAAGATCCCCGACAAGCTCCCGATTCTTGCTGATCAGGTCCAGCAGATGCTTGACGCCGGGAGAAACCCTGATTCCTGGCTTCCGAAAGTCTCGTGCCCTCCATGCGTGGGCGGGCGTCGTCCGCTCATCAAAGACACGTCGCGTCTGAGATCAGATACCCGTCACATGGCTCGAGGAATGCACGTCGTTGACCACCTGAGTCGCGATGGCGTTGATGGCATCTTGACTCATTGCCGGCGGTAGCTCACGACCTACCGCCTGATGGCGGAACGCATCGTCGACATCATGTGTCCAGCAGATGGGGGAGGAACGGCCCTGCCGTACCGCCGACGAAGTCTGTTCCCGAGGCAGAAGGACACTCGAACTACTATCGGCCACCGCCTCGACGATGTTGAACACCATGGCGAGTCGCCTTCCAGCCAAGAGATCATCTGCGAATGCGAGACTTGTCACCCGTCGAAATGCTCGAACGCACAATGGACGTTCTTCCCGGCGGGCAACTCGATGACGTCCGTCGTCAAGTTCGTCTCGGAATGGGTCCCTGCCAGGAGGTTTTGCTCCCAGCGCAGCGCAGGGGATTGCGCATGAACGCGGTGATATCGACTGCCCTCGGACAAATGAACTGCTTCGCCTCTTCCTCAAGAACCGCTGGATCGGACTGTGGCCCATTCTCTTCGGTAAAAGCAGGCCCGTCAGGCTGCTCTGGACAATTGGATCCACGAAGGAACCCTAGACGTCGAGCACCTGCCGACCGCTCCCGACGCTATTCCGCATGAATGTGCGTACTGGGATGCCTGTCGAAGAGGGAAGAAGCCCTGGAAGATGGGAGAAGAAAAAGGAAGGACTCACCCATGCGTGACGCAGTCGTTATCGGAGCGGGCCTTGCAGGTCTTGCTGCCAGCATCCGACTGGCACAGCGCGAGGCTCAGGTCACTCTTGTCACCAAGGAATTGGTGGACTCCAACTGGGGCAGGGACAATCGACGCTTTGGGCTACGCCCCGGAACTCGTTAGACGTCCCCTAGACGCAATCACGAACCTCGCCGTCGAACGACCTCACCTACGCGCGCCTCGGGGCATCAAGGCGTTGCCAATCGCTTCGAGTGGATTCGCGAACTTCTGGGTCCTGAGCGCCTCTGTGGATCAGCCGACACGAATGTTCGTCATTCCCAACTGCGCTTGGCGCCTGCGTCCGACTGCCTGTACCAGCCTTCGATGCAAGCTGGTATCCCTGTCGGGCAAAACTATGTGATCGTTGGTTTCAAGCGTCTGAAGGACTTTTACCCGTCCCTTGCCGCCGAGAACATGCGTCTTCAAAAGGATGCCAACGGGCAGGCGATTGTGGCGCGTTCAGCCTACGTTGATCTCGATATTCGCGGTGCAGAACGCGATACGACCGGCACCAAACTTTGCGCGCGCACTGGATCTAGAAGGAGACCCGCGAACGCCTTGTCTGCACTTCTGAAAGAAGTTGTGCGCGCCCGGTGAAACCGTTGGCCTTCCTGCCGTTCTTGGTCTGAATGATCCGGGCTGCTTGGCTCGACATCCAAGAAATGCTCGGCCAGCCCGTCTTTGAAATTGTTCTTCAGCCGCCGTCGGTACCGGGGATGCGCCTGAACCAAGAACTCACCGAGATTGCAAAAGCAAGCTGTCGCGTGATGCTGGGATCTTCCCTGGTTTTCATACGAGGTCGAGACCAGCAGGTGCAATCCGTGACCATCTCGACCGCCGACACGCTCGCACCATCCCGACCAAGTCCGTGATCCTCGCCGCCGGGAGGTTCGAATCGGAGCGCTCAGAGATTGATTCTTACGGTCACGTGAGGGACACCGTTATGGGGTCTTCCGCTGACAGGTGTTGATACGAGACTTGCTGAATGGTGACTTCTGGGGCAGTGAGCAGCCTCTCTTCAAGGTTGGCTTTGATGTCGACGACAAGATGCGCGTGTGCACTCCGGGGAGCAGGGCCCGTCTACTCCAATGTCTGCATGCGGCTGGTGGGAATCTGGCTGGTTCAACGCGTTGGAAGGAAAAGTCCGGGCGATGGTATCGCTCTGGCAAGTGCGCTGCGCGCAGCCAGATTCGATTGTGGAGGTTCTTCAATGAGTCTGGAAATGTACCCAGCGTCGAAGAAGCCGATGTTTTGGGGCTAAGGTGATGACTTCGGTCTTCGTGCTTCCCTCGACGCCTGCGTGAAGTGCACGATCTGTGAAACGCAATGCCCCGTCATGCGCGTGACCGATCTTTTCGCTGGCCCGAAGTACTCCGGTCCGCAATCTGAACGCTACCGTCAAAGACGGCCAGTTCGTTGATCACTCGATCGACTACTGCTCCTCATGTGGTACATGCTCTCTGGTGTGTCCTCAGGGCGTGAAGGTCACCGAGATGATCCACCATGCGCGAACTCGACATGAAGAAGAAGCAGGAATCCCGCTTGCGACCAGCTCATTGGACGCACAGGCCTGATCGGTAGCGTCATGACGCCCTTTGCGCTCCATCGCCAAACTGGGCGCTGGATGTTAAAAGCAATTCGCGTTGCTATGGAAAAGATCATTGGCGTTCACCGCAACGCTCCCATGCCTCGCGCCTATGGTCGCACTTTCAAAGCTGGTTCAAGAAGCACACTCCGCTTCCCAACTCCGGCACGAAGGGACAAGTGATCTTCTTCCACGGATGCGCAGGACAGTACTTTGAGGTCGAGACCTCCATCCACTCCGTGCTGGTACTTGAGCACTGGGCTACGAAGTTCCCTTGTTCCGCACGCATGGATGCTGTGGCTTGGCTCTGCAGTCAAACGGTCTTCTACGACGAATCGCGATAAGTATGTCTCGCGTCTGACCGCATGACCTGCGCAAGGCGAATCGGGATGCACCGATTATTTCCTCTTCAGGTTCGTGTGGTGGAATGCTTCGCCATGAGGGCTCACGACATCTTGGAAATGGATACCCCTGAACTTGAAGATGTTGCCTCACGTACCTGGGACATTTGCGAGTTCCTCATCGACCTCTACGATCGCGGCGAGCTCTGACATGGACATGGAACGCATCGACGTGACCATTCCCTACCACGCACCCTGCCAGCTCAAATCTGCAAGGTTTTAGGCATGCCTGCGGTAGAACTCATGAGCTTTGATCCCCGGGGTGACAGTGAAGGAATCCCAACAGCCCTGCTGCGGCATTGCCGGAACCTACGGAATGAAGAAAGAAAAGTACGCGATCGCCCAGGGCGGTGTGGAGCTCCGTGTCGACTTCGTTAAAGCAGGGTTAATGTTGAACTCGCGGCGTGCGACACCGAGACCTGTCGCTGGCAGATCCGCACGGCAACCGGTGCGAATGTTGTTCACCCGATCTGGCTGATTCACAAGGCCTACGGTCTGCGAAGGCTGAGAATGAAAGAATATCCCCGGATGCGCAGATGACGACGCCCCGGGGATATTACTGTTACGCCCATGAGTATCTCGTCGCGTCGTTGTCACCGGGAGCTTCCAGCGGAATCGGGAGAAGCCACCGCCCGTCTTTTGGCGAAGCAGGGGTGGAACGTCGTTGCCGTAGCCCGGCGCCGCGAGCGCACTCGAGGCCCTCTGCCGGCGAGATTGGTTGTGAGTATTGGGCGGCGGACCTCACCGACCAGCGCAAGTGGAGGAGATGGCCGCGCACGTCTTGAAAGAGGCGGCCCCATTGATGCTCTCGTAGAACAACGCGGGTGGGAGCCATCGGCGTTGATCGGGTCGCAGATGCAGATCCTGCCAGGTGGAGCGCAATGTTTGAGCGCAATGTCCTCACGGCCTTTGCATTGCACGCGCGCATTTCTCCCCTCGATGCGCGGAGCGAGAGCGACCTCGTCTTCCTGACCTCAGACAGCCGCCCACGACACGTACCCGGGAGGTGGCGGCTGCGTTGCCGCAAGCACGCCGAACGCATTATCGCGAATACCTTGCGTCAGGAGCTGGTGGGTGAACCCGTGCGTGTGATCGAAATTGCCCCGGTATGGTGCGACTGAAGAGTTTTCTCTCAACCGACTTGGGCTCTCAGGAAGCTGCCGACCGCGTGTATGAGGGGTTGCTGAGCCTCTCGTCGCCGAGGATATCGCCGAGGCGATCGTGTGGACCCTGGAGCGGCCGCGTCACGTCAACATCGATTCGATGATCGTGCGCCCGGTTGCGCAGGCGACGAATACTCTTGTGGCTAGAACTGTGCCCGAGGGCCCTAGGGACAGACGCGCAGGTCGCGATTTCGCTTCCTTGACTTTCTGGTTATGCGCGTAGCGTGGCGAAAGCGCTCACGCTTGCAACTCCGATCAGGAGAACAATGAATGCCCAGGCGAGTGCGGTAGAACTTACCCGACGGGTAAGCTTTGCCCGAGATGCCTCCGCACATCGAGGCCGCAGCGAAGCAGGCGACCATCACCCGGCCTCGGCGCTGATATCCAAAGTTCCACCCAGCGCGCGCGAAGCCGCAAAAGCGCCGTAATGAGCATGATCAACAGAGATGTCGCTGATGCTTTTCTTTCATCGGGTAACGCAGGGACAAGGTGAAGCGCAGGAACGATAGCGAAAACCTCCGCCCACGCCAAAGAAACCGGTGAGAAAACCGGTCACGCTGGCTAAAAAGAACCACTAAGGCTGCCTTCTTCAGCGTCGAAGCAAGCGAGCGTGGGGAATTCCGGGCGCGGCCTCGTCAATCGATGAAGGGGACGACGTCGGCGCGTGCACTGCAACTGTCTATGCACCATAAAAATCGCAACAAACGCCAGAAGAACGCAAAACTCCAGCATGAGCGTTCGTGCTGATACCAAAGGGTTGAGCGCGGAGCCTCCCCAGGTGCCGACGATTCCCCAGCGAAGGCGAAAAAGGCTTCGCTTCCAATCAACGTGACCACTGGAGCGCGAGGTAATGAAGAAACGCAAGCGGTCGCACCCACGATGATCAGCGATAAATGTCGCAGCTTGATGAGGGATTTTTGACCCAGGAGATATACCAAGACGGGGACCGACAAAATGCCGCCACCGCGCCGAGCGCTCCAACAACGATGCCGATCAACACGCCAATGAGCGTGGCTTCAATGAGCACGATGTTCCTCCTTGGGCGGGATATGGACTCCCAATGATCTGAGCGACCGGATTCATAATTTCTTGAGCGCTCTCGTCCGCGCGAAATCAAGAAAAGCCATTGCGCGAAGTGCGGGCAGCGCGTGCGCGTAAAAGCTCTTGTACCCCTGACACAGAGTAGTTGTGGTCCGGGGCCATTGTGCTGAGCAATAAAACGATCCTTGGGGCAGCCTCCCCAGCACAAGCGCAGGAACGGGACAGCTCCAACATTCATCATCGAGATCTTGCTTCTTCGTATCAAAAGCACGCATCTTTTCCCGGGAGAGTTGCAAGGGCCGCGAAATCCTGTGAATCGATGTTTCCGACAAGCCACTCCGGTTCAACCCAGTGATCGCAGGCGTAGACATCGCCATTAAACTCCATCGCCATATTCGCACCCGCATGAGGCGCATGAACGCATACACTCGCGGAACCAAAAAGCGCAGAGAGCGAAGAATCAAAAGTCTTGAACAAAGACCGAGCCCAACGTCACGAACAATCCACTCATCGAAAAATATTGGACGGGAAGCGACCATACGACGATAGGGGTGGTCGATCGTAGGTCACGCAGTCTCCATCTTGGCGATACAGGAGCGCAGAGCTTCCGCTTCGCCACCCGAGTTCGGCTTTGGCGCAGATGCTCGCGGGGAACGCGCTCGACGATGGGGATAAATTGCATGTACTGCGCCCCGAGTTCATCTCGGAAATAGCGGTAGACCTCCAGGCCGTGGTCTTCGTTAGCAGCGTGGACCGTGCACAAAGATGTTGGTGTCAACCTCGGCGTTGCGAAGCTGTTCCCACCCGCGGATCACCATCGAGTGAGTTCCATGCCCGCCACGGTTGAGGCGGTAGGCGTCATGGAGTTCTTTCGGGACATCGATAGAGATTCCGACCAGCACTCATTGTCTTTGAAGAAACGCGCCCACTGCTCGGTAATCAAGGTGCCGTTGGTTTGGATAGCGTGGTGGACCACTTGTGCGGGGCGTCGATACTTCTCGCACAGCTCAATGAGGCGTTCAAAGAGGAGTCCCTCGCAAGGTTGGCTCGCCGCCCTGCCAGAGCATCGTGACATCTCCCATCGGGGCTTGCAGCTAGGAAGTTCTTGACGTAGGTCTCTAAAGAGTTTCTTCGCTCATCGACTGGCGTTTTTGGTCGTGAGGAGTTCTTTCGACAGGAAGAAACAGTACTGACAGTCAGATTGCAGGCGGCGCCCGTTGGCTTTGCGACAACCGAGAAGGGGAGCGGCGAGCGGGGGAGAGCGTCATCGGGTTCCCTCGTGTTCCTTCTTGATTGACGAGGCCGTGGTTGTCGCAGCATAGGCAGCTGCTTGCGCGGCGGCAAGGGGGCCAAGTTCGGCGCGGACGACGTCGATATTCCATTTCATTGCGGGGATTAATTCTCTTTCGAGGGCCGTGGGCGAGCATATCGGAGACCTCGGGGGATTGCCTCAGGAAGTTCCCCAGCCACAATGATCGCACGGGGGTTGATGAGAGAGCAGCGTTTGCGCAGCAAGCGCCGACGGCATCCATTGCATGTTCGAGGATTGACAGAGTTCTGGAATCTCGATTGCTGACTTTCGTTGCCAATTCGCTCAAAGAAGAGACATCGCATTGAGCGCAGAGCGCGGGGATGGATGCAAGGGTTTCTAGAGCACCCTCTTTTCCGCATGCGCATGGGGGTGTGAACGTCAGGGAACACGCATATGTCCCAGTTCCCCCGTGAACCCGAGGTCTCCGCCAGAGAGGTGGTATGAAACGACCAAGCTGGCACCGATGCCGTTGGAGAGTCGAACGTAGAGGATTGATGGGATACCCCTGTCCCTGCTCCCCATAACGCCTCGCTCAGGGGCACAAAGGCGCGCAGTTGTATCGATGAGAATACTTTCCTTCCAACGGCGCGAAATGATATCGATAACGCTGTCGCGGCTGGGGTAGGGAGAATGCGGCGAGTGGGAAACATTTGAGCCCATGGGGACGGGCAGACCGATCACCCGATGGTACTCACGTAGTCGGTGATGATGCCGCGGGTGCTGTGCGCGCTCGAGGAGTAGCGCTCCCTATGGCGTCAAGCGCTCTCAAGATAGTTGATGGGATGCGAGGCGGGTAGTGATTGTGCGATCAGGACATCGCCGCCTCGGTTGAGTAGAACTCCGGCGAAAGAGGCTCGGCTAATGACAATGCCGAGCGAGTATGCACATGAACGTGCTGATGTGAAGAGAGTTGAAGGGCGGCCTGCTCCAGTCTTTTCTTCTCCTTTGAGGGAAATAACAGCGTGTGCATCGATAAGCTTTGTGATCGCACGCCCCAGCGTTGTTCTCGAAACCCCAAGGGCCTCGCATAGTTCTGCACGTGACGCGGGGGGATTTTCGCCGAGATAACTGGTGATCTGATCTTCCAAAGAGGGCACGGCGGCGTGAAGATCGTAGTCCATGTCCTCTCCTTTGATGCAGTGTGGTGTGGGCCTCCCGCACGCCCCGGAAGGCCCACACCGAAGGTGTGTTACTTACCCATGACCTCGTCGAGATCGCTTCGGGCGGTGTTGACCAGCGGAATATCGAAGTCCGTCATGGCCGCCATCCACTTTGCGAAGGAGTGATCCCCGCGCTCGCGGAGTTGGAGGTATAGGTTCGTTGCGAGTTCACGGCGAATGTCGTCGTAGACAGGCACCGTGTATACATTGTTCATCTCTGCGGGATCAACTCTCAAATCGTAGAGCTCATTGATGGACTCCGGTGAGATGACGAGTTTGAATTCCTTTGTGCGCAGCATTCGCTGTTGCAGCGGGAAGTGGTGTCCGTGGAATTCGCAGACGATGTCTTCACGCCAATCGGGTACGTCCTCACCTCGCGTCAGGTCAACGATCGAGCGTCCGTCTTCGACCAGGGCTGGGTCGAGTCCAGCGATATCGAGGACGGTTGCGGGAAGGTCGATCAAAGACACGAAGGCGTCGGATTGGCCGACCGCAGAAACCCCGGGGATGTGTGCGATGAAGGGGACGTTGTAGATGTCGTCGTACATCATCGGTCCCTTGTCGTTCAGACGGTGGGAGCCGGTGAATTCTCCGTGGTCAGCGCAGAAGAAGACCGCGGTGTCATCGAAATTGCCCAGTTCGCGTGCCACGTCCATGATTCGACCGATTTCGAAGTCAATCATGGCGACGTATCCCCAGTAGACGGCGATGAGTTTCTTCCACTGGTCGTTATCGAAGGACGATGTTGACCAGTGAGTCGCGTAGTTCTGCTGGATCTGCGGTTTACCGATGAGCGAGTCACCGAAGTTTTCGGGCAAGGTGACATCGTTCGGATCGATCAAATCGAACCATTCATCGGGGAGGAAGTAGGGAAGATGCGGGCCAAAGAAGTGGACGTCCAGGCTGAAGGGCTGTCCGTTTTCCTTCCAATCGGCCGCATATTCGCGTAGCTTCTCAATGGCGCGATCGGCCAAGAAACGCTCGAAGGTTGCTTCTTCTGGTTGCTCGAGGCGTGCTGCGATGATGTGTCCGTCGCGGCCTCCCGGGGAGCTTCCCTCGCCAGAAGTCGTGTGCGCGAACTGGCGGAAGGCCGTGTTCGTTGAGCCATGCGACGTACTTTTCGTTGGCGACGGGGTTTTCTAGCGCCCCAGTAGGTGTCGTCGTCGGCGCCGAACTTGTCAGGGGAGGTTCGCCCCGCAGTGATACTTTCCGAACGATGCCAACGTTGTAGCCCGCATCCCGGGAGTGCCTGAGTGTAGGTCCATGTTCCAAGGGGGATCATCGTCTGGTAGGCGATGTTCCATTCAGGGTTAGCCAGTACCAGGTGCTTTCCGGGGCGCTTTCCTGTCAGAGTGAGGCGCGTGCAGGTGTGCAGATCGCAGTGGGAGTGAAAAGCAGTTGGTGAAGGCGAAAACCGTTGCGTCCCATCTCGTCAATGACGGGAGTTTGGGCGTGAGGGTTACCAAGGCAGCCGATCGTATCCGTGCGATGCTGGTCCGTCATAATCACTCAGGACATTGCGGACATTGTCCGGGATGTCACTGGAGCGTTCGTATGTGTCAGACATGATGGTCCTTTTCACTTCTCCGAAGCGGCGAGTTTGTCCATGTCTTCGAGTTCGGTACCAGTGGTTTCCTTCAGGTACTTTGCGGTGAAGATGACTGCTAGGACACCGAATGCGCAGTAGATCCAGTAAGTGCCTGCCGGCGACCACGAGATTAGGAAGGGAAGAGCAAAACGACAAGGAAGTTGACGAAGAAGTCTGCTCCCGAGGCCATGGACATTGCGCCACCGCGAATCGAGTTGGGGAACATTTCACCCATGACGATCGAGAAGATCGGTCCCCACGAGGAAGTGAAGCCCAGCAGGAAGGTGCACAGTGCTGCGACGGCGAGGAATGCCAAGACCGGGTTGTCTGCAACGTCGGGCTTCCGATCGACAACGGGTGCCAGCGTGGAAGACGGTTGCAACGACGCCCAGGAGACAAAGATCAGCGTGCCTCCGTAGATGAGCATCCTCTTACGTCCGACGTGGTCCACAAGGAGAATGCCGGAGACAACACCGACGATCTTGAAGCCCGTGATGAGCAGGGTTTGCTGCAGTGCCATTGATTCGTTGAATCCAACTGCCGCGAAGAGCGAGTTCGAGTAGAAGAAGACGCCGTTGATGCCGGTGAGCTGCTGGAATGCGGCGATCATCATGCCAACAAGAACCAGTCCGCGCCACTTCGAGGAGAAGATTTCTCCAATGCTGAGCTTGCGTCCGCCAGTTTCTTCCATTGATGCGGCGATTGCCTTGACGCGTGCCGCGGGATCGTCTTCACCGCTGACCTTTGCGAGGACAGATTCGGCTTCCTTCTTCTTTCCCGACCGACACCAGGTAACGAGGCGACTCGGGGATTTGGGCGGTAAAGATCACGAAGAGGAGAGCGGGGATGATGAGGCATGCGAAAAGAACTTGCCAGGTCTGCAGTCCCCAGAAGGCGGGCTTCGCAGCGCCGCCGGTCAGGCGTACGACACCCATATTGATGAGGCCGGCAAAGAAAAGACCGAGGATGATGGCCAGCTGACGGAAGCCAATCAGGCGGCCTCGGATGTCAGCAGGTGCAATTTCTACGACGTATCCGGGCGCAACGGTGGTTGCTGCGCCAAAGCCAATGCCGCCGACAATGCGGGTGAGGAGGAGGAAGGGGTATCCGAAGCTTCCCAGAATTGGGTGAGAGGGACCAAGGAGTGCTTCGAAGAGGAGAAGGGACCAACCCACATCAGGGTTGTTTTACGCCCGATCTTGTCGGAGATACGTCCTGCTCCAAGTGCGCCGATGAGGCCGCCGATTACGCCCGCTGCGCCGGCAACGCCTTGGAGGAATGGACCGAGGTGGAAGGTGGTGCCGACCGCTTTAATTGCGGCGTTGAGGACCATTCCTTCGAATCCGTAGAAGAAGGGGCCCAGAGTTGCAATGAGTGCAAGAGAAAGTGGCGTATTTCCGCGCCCGACGTTGGGTTTCGGTCAGTGGAACTGCCGTACGTGAGGTTGACGAGGGTCCGTCCTAAAAGGGGAGAGGAATGAACTCATCGGATTGATCCGTGATGCCTCATCTTTGAGGCACCTACACGCTATCCTGAGTGAATTTTGGGCGTTGGCGTGGACAAAAATTAATTTCTGTGATGCTGCGTCATATTGGCAAATGCTTTCTCCTCACAGGAAAACCTCAGGTGCGACATAAAACAGGCATAGAGGTGGTCCATACCTTTGATGACCAGACGACAGGGGCGGATGCCCCAGAGGAAAGGAATGCACATGAGTGCAGAAGATATGAACAAGGACCACCTGGACGAGACTCGAGTCATCGAGACGCTCAGGCTCAGGATGCACGGCACGGATGCTCATGCCGACAAGACGACCTATGTGAACGTTGCCCTACCAGAAGGAAGACGGAACCTATGAAGGTGCGTGGCTTCCCGCTGATGAGGTTGTCCTCGCGAGGCCTCAGCAAAGCCCTCGTGGAAGAAGAAGGCAGTAGCCGCCGGTGCTGCAGCAGCTTTCTTGGTTGCAGGTTTTGGCGCAGGTTGGGCAACGAGCTCGGTGGCTCTCCCGCTCCGACGCAGCAATCGTAGGCGGTACCGGGACAGCCGGGCCAGGGTGGTCCGGGAGGTCAGCAAGGCCAGGGCGGTCCCGCGGACAGGTATGCCTGGCGGTCAGCAGGGTGCCTGGTCGCAGGGTGATCCCCTGGCGGTCAGGTCCATGGCCCGGTGAAGAGTGGCCAGCAAGGCCAGCGGTGGCAGGCGGCACGGGGTATGCCTGGCGGTCCCCAGGGTCGGACATGGGCCTGCGGCAGCGGGTATGCCTGGCGGTCAGGGCGGTCCCGGCGGTCAGCAGGCCAGGGGTCTGGGTCTCAGAACGGATCCTCCAAGAAGGGGATCCGAGAACTCAACTGCAAAGAAGAAGGCGGCAGAAAACTCTTCTCAAAGCTCTGACTCCCAAAAATCTCTGATTCCTCGTCTAGTAATGAGGGAACTCCCGGTAGGGGTGCTCGACGTACCACGGCGCCTGGCGCCCCTACTTCTTTTTCGTAGACGAAGGGGTATCGGGCGGATTAACGGGAGTAATGTTCGCTGCCTTCAGATAGAGGGCTTTTGAGTTGCGAACTTCCAAGGTTCCCCGGATACGAACCCATTTGATCTGCCTGCGGCACGAATGAGGTTGTGTTATTCACGGCAAAACCCAAGGCGTAAGCATCGGCCGCACAGCACCACATGGTCATCCGGGATAAAAGCCGAAGCTGTCATCTGGACCGAATGGCGGCATCCCTGCCTCCGAGGAGGCTTTGTCTTTTGGGTAAAGACGAAGCCAGATACCTCGATTGTTTTCCCATCCCACTGATCGGGGTGGGTCACCATATCGATGACGCTGTCGTAGTAATTGTTCGTGTCGATCACGCGGTCGGTGCGGAACTGTGCTGCGGAAGAAACATCTGAAGATGAAGGGATGGACGTCGGTGAAATAGCACTCGCTGAGCTCGTTGACCCGCAAGGAAGCTTGAGGGGGCCAGAGAAAAAGGTAGGGACCCATGCAATGACTGGAATGAGAAAGATATACCGCATTCGCGCGTGTTCGGTGAGTATGTTTTTCCTGCCTACGTGCAAAAAGGTCGACAACGGCCCACACAGGAAGACGACACACAAGAAAAATGATGAGCGGAAGGAAACGAGGCGGGAAGAAATAGACCCATCGCCTCGAAAGGAAGAGGAAGCCTAAGCTCGCTGCAGCCAGGACAAAAGATCAAAGCGCGTGCCCCTCCCAATGTGCACCTCCCAAAGCCCCACCAGGTCAAGATAAGACCGGCCAAGCAACTAACTGGTGATGGTTGCGCAGATGCGAAGAGTAAGCGCGTCGAGAAAACCGCTGACAACATGAAGACGTTCTTCACATCAAGCATGGGACCCATGAGCATGAAGGTCATGAGCGCTCCTGGGGAAGCAGACTCGTCTGCTCCGCGCCACGATCGCATCAGATGATGAACACTGAGAGAGAACAAAGCCATCAACATTGCGACGGCAATGGACACATATGGGGAAGTATGTCCCGTGATAAACCCAGCAGGAGAAGGCCCTGGATGAGGCTGGAGAGTGGCCCGATCAACATAGGGCACGACGCGCAGGAAGCGCCGGAGGGCCGACGCGGAAGAAAATGAAGAAAAGTGCCTCGCGTGGCGTGCGCCGCGTGGGCTCCGCAACCATGTGAACACTCACAGGAGTCATCCGACCGCTCTGACGCAAAACCGCCGTCAGAGACGGCATGCGGATGCTGAGCAAAAGAGCAATTGTCATGGTGCAGACGACGGCGGCCGCCACTCGGAGCGATACCGCTTTCAGTGACGGGCCAAAGGCGTACCACGTTGAAAACAGAGACAAGTGGGTTGATGGATGGCGCCGCAAAAAGGATGATGAAAACAGTGCGCGGGGAACGTCTCGACGCAGCAGGGTACGTACAAGAGGAACGGTTGAACAATCGCAGACGGGAAGAAGCGCGGAATGGACGAAAGCAATGACGCAACCGGCAATGCGGCCTCGTGGGAAGAAACGTGCAAGCTGAGCGAGGGAAAGAAACACCTCAATCGCGCGCAGCGATGAGCGAACTGATCGCCAAGAAAGGTAAAGACTGAAGGTGATCCCCGAAAAGATTGCAACTCATGCGGGAAATCGGATACCCGCAGCAGTCAATGCCTCTTGAAAGCGGTAGGCGCACACCAAAGCAAGGCACACAACCGCTGTGACGGCCGTCGAAGGTCGGGAAATGTCCATGTGCCTTCTTCCTTGTTGCGTGGGCAGGCGTGCACCGTTAACTCTATCGCGATGCTGATCTCATTTTTGTGCTTGATGGCGAGAGAAGTGCCCTGGGAGCGCGCTTTGCGTAGACTAGGACAGAGCGTTGATCCGGCTACGTCTGTAGGAATCACCGGGGAGCATTCGAAGAACGGGCGAAAGCGTCCCAGTAGAACCGAACGGGTAAGCCCGTCACAGCTGTTAATGAGCGGCTACGCAGCGCGTAGCAAGCGGGGTGGTACCGCGGGAATCGGCAACGCTGATCCTCGTCCCTGTGGACCTGCGACACAAGGACGAAACATGACGAAGCACGGCTTCTACCCGCGCCATCGCGATGAGCAAGTGGATCCAAGCCCGTCCTTCCCTCAGATGGAAGGACAGACCCTGGCTTTCTGGGCCGCTGATGACACCTTCCGTAAATCCATTACCCGCCGTCCCGCCGGTAAGGGCGGTCAGAACGAATTCGTGTTCTACGACGGCCCGCCTTTTGCAAACGGCCTCCCGCACTACGGTCACCTGCTGACCGGCTACATCAAGGACGTTGTCGGTCGCTACCAGACCATGCTCGGACACCACGTTGAGCGCCGTTTCGGTTGGGATACCCACGGTCTGCCCGCAGAGCTTGAAGCGCAGCGTCAGCTGGGAATTGAGGACGTCACCGAGATCACGCGTCCCGGCGGAATCGGTATCGAGGCCTTCAATGCGGCCTGCCGCTCCTCTGTGCTTCGCTACACCAAGGAATGGGAAGAGTACGTTACCCGTCAGGCCCGTTGGGTCGATTTCGATAACGACTACAAGACCTTGGATATGTCCTACACGGAATCGGTCTTGTGGGCATTCAAGCAGCTCTATGACAAGGGCCTTGCCTACCAGGGTTACCGCGTTTCTGCCGTACTGCTGGCATGACCGCACCCTTTGAGCAACCACGAGCTCAAGATGGACGACGATGTTTATCGGGATCGCTACTGATAACACCGTTACCGTCGGTCTGCGCTCTGGAAAAAGAAAGCTGCGCAGCTTGAGCGTCCCGAATTGGCACTGATCTGGACGACTACGCCGTGGACCCTTCCCTCGAACGAGGCCATCGCTGTTGGTCCGCAGATCGACTACGTCCTGGTTCAGGTTGCTGCTGATCATGCGGGCAACTTGGCAGGGGAGCGAGTGCTGATTGCGGCAGACCTGGTTTCCGCTTACGCCAAGGAACTGGGTGAGGACCCGCAGGTTGTCGCCACCTACAAGGGACATGAGCTGGTGGGGCTTCACTACCACCCGATCTACGATTTCTTTGATACCCGAGACACCGTGCAGAGGGCGCAGCGCCCGGCCCCAACGGTTGGTCGATCATCGCTGCCGACTACGTGACGACGACGGATGGTACCGGCCTCGTCCACCAGGCTCCCGCATTCGGTGAAGACGATATGTGGACCTGCATGGAATACGGAATCGGTGTGGTTCTGCCCATCGACGAGGGCGGTGTTTTCACCTCCGAGGTCCCCGATTACGAGGGCATGCAGATTTTGACGCAAACCGCTACGTCGTGGCAGACCTGCGCGAGCAGAGTGGACCGATCGCGCGTCGCGCGCCGAAATCCGCGCTGTGCTGGTTCGCGAAAAGTCCTACGTGCACTCTTACCCGCACTGCTGGCGCTGCCGCAAGCCGCTTATGTACAAGGCTGTGTCTTCCTGGTTCGTTCGCGTGACCGAGATCCGTGATCGCATGGTCGAGCTCAACCAAGAGATCACCTGGACCCCGCCCACATCAAGGACGGCATCTTCGGCAAGTGGCTGGAGGGCGCTCGCGACTGGTCGATTTCGCGTAACCGCTTCTGGGGCGCACCGATCCCCGTGTGGGTGTCGGATGACCCGCAGTACCCGCGTACCGATGTTTACGGCTCGGTTGCAGAGCTGGAAGCCGATTTCGGCGTGAAGGTCACGGACTTCCACCGTCGCTTCATTGATCAGCTCACCCGCCCGAACCCGGATGATCCGACCGGGCAAAGTCGACGATGCGCCGTATTTCCGACGTCTTCGACTGCTGGTTTGAGTCGGGATCCATGCCCTTCGCGCAGGTGCACTACCCCTTTGAGAACCAGGAGTGGTTCGAGAACCACTACCCGGGCGACTTCATCGTCGAGTACATCGGTCAGACGCGCGGCTGGTTCTACACGCTGCACGTCCTGCGACTGCGCTCTTGATCGCCCCGCGTTCCGCTCCTGGCGTCTCCACGGCATTGTTCTGGGTGACGACGGCCTGAAGATGAGCAAATCCTGCGTAACTACCCGGACGTGGCCGAGGTCTTCAACAAGTATGGTTCCGATGCCATGCGTTGGTTCCTTATGTCCAGCCCGGTCGTGCGCGGCGGAAACCTCATGGTCAAGGAAGAGTCGATCCGTGATACGGTTCGCCAGGTGCTCCTGCCCATTTGGAACACTACTACTTCTTTACCCTGTACGCCGGTGCGTGCAACGGGGAGCGGGCTACGAGGCCAAGCGCCTTGACCTATCGGATCAGGCGGTTGTCGGTGCGCTGCCCCAGATGGATCGCTACCTGCTCGCTCACACGCGATCCTTGGCTGAGGATGCTCGCGATGCCATTGGACGCCCTATGATGTTGCCGGCGCCTGCGACGCGATCCGCATGACTATCTGGATGTTCTGACGAACTGGTACGTGCGTACTCAGCGCCAGCGTTTCTGGGACGAGGACAGTGCAGCATTCGATGCTCTCTACACCGCTTTGGTGACCCTCATGGAGCTGACAGCCCCTTGCTGCCGCTGCTTTCGAGGAGATCTGGCGCGGTCTGACGGGTGGGGAATCGTGCACTTGGTGGACTTCCCCGTGATTTCCGAGGCCGTGGCTGACTCTGCGCTTGTCGAGGCCATGGACGAGGTTCGTTCCGTCGTCTCCGCTGCTCACGCCCCTGCGTAAGACCCACCAGCTGCGCGTGCGTCAGCCTCTTGGCGTCCCTGCAGGTTGTCTCTAGAGCATCACAAGGAACTGGAGCCCTTCGCGGATCTTATTGCCTCGAAGTCAACGTCAAGTCCGTTGTTTTCGCTTCTCCTGAGACTTCGGGCCTGAGTGTGCGCACTGAGCTTTCAGCTCAACCCGCGCGCCTTTGATCCGGCTGTTCGTAAGCTGACGAGCCAGCTGTTTCAAGGCTCAGAAGTCCGGTGAGTGGGAGGTTGTGGACGGCGAGTGCCGCTTCGCTTCCGTTGAGTTGGATGGGAAGCCGCTGGTGCTGACCGGTGACATGTTCTCCGTCTCCACTTCTGTGGACGCCGCCGAGGGCCAGGTTGCAGATGTTCTGCCTCGGGCACCTTCGTTGTGCTCGATACGGAGCTGACCCCGAGCTCGAGGCTGAGGGCTACGCCCGTGACGTCGTTCGCGCCGTTCAGGATGAGCGTAAGAATGCTGGCCTGCACATTGCGAGACCGCATCGACCTGACGCTGACGGTTCCCGGCTGATCACGTGAGCGATGTCGAGACCTGGAAGGACATGATTGCCTCGAGACTCTGGCATTGTCCCGTGTCCGTTGAGGGCAGGGGAGAAGCTCGCAGTGAGCGTCTCCAAGCACTAAGTCTGAGCGCTTTCAAGATCGCTGAAGCATCGACGGGGTCGGGCCACATCGTATGTGGCCCGCCCCACTGTCGCATCGTGCGCTGTGCTTTATCAACCGCGTCGACAGCTTCTTTTTGCTGTCTTTAGGCCAACGCCGGTGCGATCTCTGTGAGGCCTTGACGGCTTCGAGCTTGCGTCCGTGAGCACCAGTGCGCGTTCAGATGGAGTCAGTGCTAGATCGATGGCTTCTCGGAGGCTTTTAAGAGTCGTTCTAGATGTGCGACTCGCTCCTTCAAGCGCTCATTTTTCTTCTCGCAGCTCGTCGAAACTTGCGTGCATCCCCAATCCAGATACTCATGTAGTGCCCTCCTTTGGGCTGTGTCTTTGATGATACGGGTGATTCTATCAAGGAGCTTATCCGCAAGGAAAAGGCATCATTGTGTGCCAGATAACAGAGTTATAACGTTTTGTAAAAACGTTTTAACTCGCCTCGATGCACGCGCTCAGTATCGACATGGCCTCACGGGTCCGACTTGTCGACGTTGCACGAAACGCTGGAGTTTCACCGACTACCGCTTCACTCATCCTCAGCGGTAGTCGCGCAGACTGCGTTTCACTTCCGCGACCCAGAAGAAGGTTCACGAGGCCGCTCGAAGCCTTGGCTACACTCGTTCAATCCTTGGCTCCTCCCTGAAATCCGGTGCCACGCGGACAATCTGCTTTCTTTCACACCCCTCCCATGGACCGCTTCGTCGAGCGATTCCAACTGCACGCGAGCGCGCGCTCTCGAAGAAGAAAACCTCCACCTGGTATCGATCCCGGTGTGCATCGGCGACGAACAACAGATCGTCAACGCCCTGTCGTGCGGGCTCTACGACAGCGCCTGCCTCGCCTGCAATCCCACCAGCGCCGAGGGCCTCATGGATCTGCTCCCCACGCCGCCTATTCCCACCATGATCTTTTGGCACCCTTCCTCCAGACGCCCTCCTACATCGAGGGTAACCATTGACGAAAACCGCGGGGATTACGCAAGCTCTCGAGTGGCCTCGTCAATGGAGGGAGCGAAGAAGTCGCCTACCTCACCCAGGCGCCGAAGCGTCGAAGAACTCGAAAACGAACCGCGCTGGCACTCTACACGAAATTCCTCAGCGATTCACGCCTGCGCCCCCGAAGTTTGGCGTACACGGAGGGGAGCATTCCCTCTGCTTTCCAGTGCGCCACCACGGTTTTCACCGGTCGGGATGACCTTCCCGATGCGGTGTATTGCGATTCGACCGAGTTGCCAGTGGCGCAGTCCTTGCAGCGACTCAATGCGAATCGCAATCTGACAACCTCAAATCATCGGCACAGGCGCCTCCGTCGATGGCGGCGACCTTCACCCAGCACTGTCCACAATCGGCCTCGACAACCAGGACCCTGGATAGCGCGGTCACTCTACTGTCACACTCAGCGGTGAAGAACCGGAGTCGACAACGCTGACGCTTCGAGTGGCACTACATGCCCCGAGGGACGACGCACTAAACGAGAAAGAACATACGGGAGCGCAACGATGCGGCACAGCTCTTCTAAGCGGCTCAGCTGCACTCTGTCGGTATGCGCGGCTTTTGCCATGGCCGCTTCTTCTTGCCGCGTGCTCAACGCACGGTGGAGTTGGACAACAGTCCTCCTGACTCCTCGAGCGATCACTCGCAGTCGCTGGGGAATCCAGGGCGATCGCACCGGTAAGGAAATCCTGATCTACATGTCGGCTGGCCGCGATTACAGGCCTACACCGACACCTTCGCGACCTTCGAGAAGGAACACAACGTCAAGATCAATGTCCAGTACTACCGGTGGGGCGACCCGCAGCAAAGCTCACCGCTGACTTCCTCTCGGCCAGACCCCTGACCTCGTCGAAGAAAACGGCGGCTGGTGGTCCACTCGCTGGGGCGCAGACGGCAAACATCATGTCCCTGGATCCCTTTCCTCCAGAAGGAATCCGGATTCCTCGATGACTTCGTCGAATCTGGCCTTACCAAACCGTCAAGCCGACGGCAAGACCGGCATTCCTCTCCACGTGACCATGGGCGGCCTCGTCTTCGGTAACAAGGAAATGATGGACAAGGCCGGCGTCACCATGCCCAAGACTTGGGATGAACTGCGCGAAGCCTCAAGAAGATCCAGGAATCCGGCGTTGAGTACGGTCTGGCGCTCAACAACGACGCCTCCTACACCGTTCCATTCCTCATGCAGGCCGGGGTCACCTTCACCAAGGATGGCAACGAGCCCATGACTCCCGCAGCCAAGGCAACCGAAGCCATGCAGTTCCAGTACGACCTGATCTACAAGGACAAGCTGGCCCGGTTCCTGTCGCCTCGAATGACTACGCCGCACCGCGTAAGGTCTTCACCTCCAAAGCGAGCAGGCTTCATCCTCACCGGTCCCTGGGATATCTCAGCAGTGCGCAGGAAGACCCGAACTTCCCGCTGACCGTTGGTGAACCCCTCAAGGGTGATGTCCAGAAGACCTACCTGGCTGGCTCGGGCATGATGATCCCCTCGAAGTCGCTAGAACGTAAGGCTCGCATGGCAGCTCATCAGGACATGACCAGCCTCAAGGTCCAAGAAGCCGTTACCGCTGAGACCGGAATGGCAATGTCGCGTAAAGTCCTGGGCGAACTCTGACGTTGTGAAGAACGATCCGATTCTCTCCGTCGTCGCTAAGTCGCGCTGAGTTGCCGCGACCCCCGACACAGGCATTCTGGGGTAACGAAAATGCTGCGAAAGATCTCGGACGCCCGCAAGGTGATGTACGAAGAGATCATCCTCAATGGAAAGGACCCGGCTGCTCAGGGTCCAGACCTACGAGACCACGGTTGCAGGACTCCTGAAGCAGTAACTCATGTCCGTCTCGTCTCTCGGAGCCGAGGGGGCGTCAGGGAGGGATGCGCGCACGCCAAGCGCGTACCGCGTATCTCTTCCTGACCCCCGCGGTCATCTACTTGTTCTCTTTATGTTCTGGCCGCTGATCCAGGAATTTCAGCTGTCCTTTCACGCGCGGCTTTACAACGCTGCGCCCCGTGGGATGGAAGAACTATTCCTCGATCATCCGTGACCCCGAAGTGCAGCACGCCTTCGGAATCACCCCTGATCTACGCGGCCTCCGCACTGATTTCTGGGTGCGTGCGTGGGCTTGCTCCTGGCTCATCCTCAACCAGAAATTCCGTGAGACGCACCCTTGCAGCACGATGATCCTGACCCCTACATAGACCTCGGTGGCCATCGTTGGCTTGATGTAGCGCAATATCTTGGACCCGACGACGGGTATCTTGAACTCGGTGCTCTCCAGCCTGCACCTTCCACCCAGCAGTGGCTCACCACCGCACCCTTGGCAACCCTCGTCGGATTACTGTCGGCAAGAAGCCGGCTACTTCATGCTGCTTTTTTCTTGGCGGGCTTACAGGGGATCGATCCTCAGATTTACGAGGCCGCGCGCCTCGATGGTGCATCCCGTGGAAGCGCTTCTGGTCCTTGACCTTCGCTCTCCTTGCCCCGACGACGCTCTTTCGTCGGTCTGGTCGGAATGATTTCAACCTCAGCAATTCGGCCTCCCGTGCACTTGGTGACCAATGGCGGGCCAGAAACGCCACGAGCTTGTCGTCACCAGGTCTCCGTGAGACCTTCAGAGTGGAAACATAGGGCCACGCCTCTGCCATGAGCTTCGCTTTCTTGGCAGTCGTTATGGTTTTGTCCTTGATCCAGATTCGGACGGGACGAAGGAAAGAGGCACTATGATGTGCGTACCTCCCGCCCCGGCCTCGGCGAGTCATCAAAAGAAGAAGAGCATCGCTGAGGATGAACTCTTCCCGGGGGCACGCCTGATTTCGCTGATCTTCATTTGGATTGCCGCCGCGATCGCTGTTGACCCGCTGCTGTACACGATCTCTTTGGCTTTCCAATCCGACGCGGAAGTTTCCGGTGGATCAGCGGTGCTTGATCCCGCGAAAGTGGCAATGGGAGAACATCAGGGAGGCTCTTTGCAGCGCGCATCTTGGCCGTTTCCTCTTCAACTCGATCTTGGTCGCCGGACTGATCACCTGCTCGCACATCGTTTTTCGCCCGCTGGTCGGATACGTTTTTCGCGAAGTTTGATTTCCAGGCAAACAGGTCTTCTTCATTGCGATCTTGTCGACCGCGGTGATCCCGCTCTTCGTGCGTATGATCCCGCTCTATGCGTGGTTCTCGCAGATCGGGATGGCTTGATACCTATCAGGGTCTGGTCATGCCATTCCTCACGAGCGCTTTCTCGATCTTCCCTCATGCGCCAGTTCATTGCGGGCGTTCCGACTCTTTGATCGAGGCCGCTCGCGTCGACGGAGCAAATGAGCTGCGGATCTACCGTTCGATTGTTCTCCCGCAGTGCAAACCCGCACTGACGGTCCTGGGATTGTTCACCTTCGTTTTCCAGATGAATGAATTCTTGTGGCCTTTGATTGCGACCAGCTCGCTGGAGATGCGAACAATTACTATTGGACTATCAATCTTTAAGAGTGAATCTTTCACCGCTTGGAACCTGACGGCAATGGGATCTCTCATGCTGTTTATCCCCGTGTGCTTGCTCTTTGTCCTCACGCAGAAGCACATCGTTCAGGGCATCGCGATGACGGTATCAAGTAGGAGTTACCGTGAGTGAGAACCATCCGAATATCGTCCTCATCGCCGTGTGATCAATGGAGGGGGATTGCCTGTCGATTCTCGGACACCCGACGTGCGCACCCCCTATCTTGATCAGCTAGCTGGGGGAGGAGCTCAGATGACGCAGGCCTATGCGGCGTGCCCCACCTGTGTTCCTTCTCGGATGGGACTCATGACCGGAACCGCCCCAACCACGCACCGCCGGATCGGCTATCAGGACGGAATTACTCCGATATGCCGGTTACGCTTCCCGGGGCACTTCGCGATGCCGGGTACCAGACCCAAGCAATCGGCAAGATGCACTACTGGCCAGAGCGCGGTCGCATTGGTTTTGATGATGTGATCTTTGCACGATGGCTACTTCACTACTCACGTCACCGCGACGCGCGATTGCCGGATGTACGACGACTACCTGACGTGGCTGCGCGACCAAGAAGGCGCGGGTGCCGCAGAGGACTACATCGATAATGGCCTCGAATGTAATTCGATGGTTGCGCGTCCTGGGATAAAGGCGGAAAAACTGCACCCACGAATTGGGTTGTCACCGAGGCAAAGCTCAGTGGCTCTACCGGCGCGACCCCACCTGTCCTTTTCTTCCTCTACCTGTCCTTCCACCGTCCGCACGCTCCGCTCGATCCGCCGCAGTGGGCTTTTCGATAGCTACGACCAGGACGAACTCACTCTTCCGGCGAGGACAATTGGTCGGATGATTGATGAGTGAAGAGAGACGGGATTGGGATCGACCAGCCCTCGCTGCTCACTATCGTGAGCGGGACGTGCGGCTCGCGCGCTCGGCTACTACGGGCACATGACGCACATTGATTCCCAGATTTCCAGGTTTATCCAGACGCTCGGGTGAGTTCGGACTAGCCGAGAACACGGTGATCGCTTTTTATCTCCGACCACGGGGATATGATGGGCGATCACGGACTGTGGCGAAAAGGTTACCCTTACGAGGCTTCCTCACACGTTCCCTTTCATCTTGTACGGTGCGGGGATCGCTCCCGGCACGCGTGTGGATAGCGTGGTTGAGATCCGCGACGTGATGCCAACCCTGCTGGACGTTGCCGGTGTGGAGATTCCTGAGGGAAGTTGAGGGGCGCTCTGTCCTTCCCTTGATTGCCGAGGCCGATGGTGAGGTTCCGTGGAGGAGTACCTTCACGGCGAGCATTACCCGTTTGACCAATCGATACAGTGGATTCGTTTCGAGTCCTACAAGTATGCGTGTGGTTTCTCCGGCTGGGGAGTCGAACAACTCTTCAACCTCGATGAGAACCCCGAGGAATTGGTCGACCTGTGCAAACTTTCCGCTGATGCGCGAAGCAGCGAAGTCAGCGATGCGCTTCTTCGTGGAAGAAACTACCTGATCTCAGAGCTTGAGGGACGTGAAGAAGGATATGTGTCTGAGGGACGTTTGGTGCCCGGATGTGAGGCCGTGAAGGTCCTGACGCATTCCTATCCGCTTCGCGAAGAAGCGCGTTAGGTCTACAGCCAACCCGCTGCTCGCGCCAAAGGATGCGGCCTCCGCGCGGTACGTGCCTCCATTTTGAGCATCGCTGAGGAGACATGGTTACGCACGGTTCCTTGACTCAGTCAGCGCGTGGGCAATGTCAGCGATTGTGCCGCCGCGCTCAACTTCGCGCAGAACATCTGCCTCGCGCTGGGTCAGTGATGACGAACCAGCTGAGAGTGCTTCGACTGCAAGACTCTGATCGATTGCGCGACCGCCCGCTGCAAGTGTGCGCACGCCCTCGGCCAAAAGCCTCGACCGGCGCGTTCTTCACCATGAACCCGTTGCTCCGGCATCGAGGGCGCGCTGCAGGGTAACCTGGCCGGCCGAATGTCGTGACTATCAGTACGCGTACTCCGGGAAAACGGGCGCGATTGCTTCGGTTGTCGTGATGCCGTCCATGTGAGGGCATTTTCGATATCGATAATTGCGACATCTGCAGGAGAATCTGGGCGCGCGCTGAATTCGTCGGTGGTTTAGCGGACTGGGTGTCTTTCGTTGCCAATCGAGCGAGTTCTTCAAAGAGCCTGAACTCCGTCGGCGGCCTGCGCGACCACCTCGATGTCACGCTCTAAGTTGAGCAGGCCCGCTAAGGCTCCACGAATCATTGCCTGGTCGTCGGCCACGAGCACACGAATTGTCACGCTCACCTCCTGCGTAGCTATCTGGAGCTACTAGGTTGGCGCAGTTGAGATCTATTCCTTGCCCGAATTCACCGTATCGGAGGATACATCCTCTTCGCTACGAGGCGTGGTGGGAAAGTGAGGAGATCGTCCACATTTGCCCGACGCACCCCAGCTCAAGGTTCCCTTCATCGCCGACGAGCTCGGATAGTCCCAACGAGGCCCGATCCCGATCCCGCCGTAGAAGCCGCATAGGGGCAGAATACCCGTCATTCCAGACACTGACACCGTCTGGAATGAGTGGATACGGACGAGGGAAGGGCGAGCGTGAAGGAGAGCATTTGTCACTCCTCGCGAATAACATGGGCCGCAGCAGCCCTGCGCGCGCGACGGAGGATTCTCCATCGTTCGTGATCTCGGCATCAATGCGCGACCTCCAGTAATGAACGTGCCTCTTGGGTTCCTCGGAGGGGATAGTGCGCGTTGCCGCAACGATGCGGCGGACGTCAGCCAGGGCCTCGTTTGATTGGGAGTAACTGAACGGATTTTGTTCACGCGCTTCTTCAGTGCGTCCCTCGTCCAAAAAGACGTCCGGCCAATTCGGAGATCATCGTGATACCCATTAACGAGTGGCCCAAGATGTCATGCGAGGTCAGTGCTCAGTCGTGCTCGTTCGGCTGCCTTTGCGCGCTGAGTGCGTCCTGGCGGCGTAGGCGTGCGCGAGTCGAACGCTCATACGCCAGCGAGCCATGCCCACAAAAGTGCCCACCAGCGCTGGGTAACACCCCGCCCACAGGGGCTCGCCGCTCGCGGGCGAAGACTCCAGCGATTGCAGCGATTGGGACGATCCCTGCAATCACGTAGCGGCGGTGCTTGGAATACCCATGCAACCAGGAAAAAGGAGGTCAACATAAAGGCATGGGGACGCTGACACGGACCGCGTGGGTGAGGGTAGCTCAGCGTCGCTGGCGCCAGTGCCGCGTGGGAGAGGATGAACGGCCTCGTGAAGGGTTGCGAGCGGGCGGGGATTGGGTCAGCCACGTCGCCGAGTTAGCGATCGCGAGGAGCGCGCACAGTCGATGATGCTCGCGCGCTGCGTTGAGAAGGCAATTCCATGGCGTAGGCGAGGAAAGCCTAAGAACAGCATCCACGGGGCCGCCCACGCCGGAAATTAAACGTTCCTTCATAGCAATAGCCCTAGCGAGCCGTGTCGTGGGACGCGCCCCACCAGGCAATTCCAGCCGTGATAACCGTCCACCCGGCGATGTTGAGCCGCGCGGATGTCGGCATTGTTACGGTTCCGGCGACCGCATAGACCGCTTGACGGCGCCGTACAGGGGGTGAAGGGCGCGATCTGCGAGACAAAGGGCGGCAGCTGGTCGAGTGGGATGAACATGCCTGCACGAAGGCACCCATGAGCATGACGAAAGCGGAGGCGCTGTGGCATTCGTCACCCGATCGTGTAGCCGCAGGCAAGGCCAATGAGCGCACCCAAGGCCGAGAGAGCAACGACGACAGAGTCCCGCTGATGATCCAGGCACTTGTCTCCATCTGCGAACCGGTCGCAAGCCCCACACTGAAACAGATGAGAGCGATGAAAGCGCTCAGTGCCACAGAGCAGCCAATCGAACCAGTGAGGACGACCCACGGCTGGATGGGGGTCAGGGCGTACATGCGTGAGATACCGGTCGTGCGTTCAACGGAGAGCGTCGCGCCAGAAGAACCACCACCAAGATGACGCCGTGGGTGGTCATCATGACGACCATAGCGGCGGCGAGGTTTCGCGCCCGGTCTGTGTGGTACGCGCGGCCTCGGTCATGCCGAACATCGCGTACATGAACAGCGGGATACCGCCAGCGCGAAGGCCATGTTCCACGGATTGAGGGATGTGATGAGAGGAAAAGTTGAGATCCAGAGCTTTCCTGCGCCCTTGAAGGGGAGGATCGGGGCGGCTCGGTTGCTCGCGCGGGTGCGTGGGTGGTCATGATGCCCTTCTTCAGTATCGTCGTATCTGCGTGCGTGGGCGACGTCACTCTGCGTCCGCGTGGGGGAGGTGATGCGCTCGAAAACGTCTTCAAGGTCTTCGTTGTCGGCGACGACTTGCTCGGTCGGCGCGTCGAGGGCACACGTCCCTCATCGATAATGACGATGCGGTCTGCGTCCTTGCGGGCCTCGGTGAGGTAGTGCGTGGCGAAGAAGGTGCGACCTTCTGCGGCTTCGGCGCGCATCGTCTCCCAGAATGCGCGGCGGGCGAGCGCATCCATTCCCGCGGTCGGCTCGTCGAGGATCGAGGAAGTCGGGTTGCCCGCCAGTGCCAGGGCGAGGGCGCACACGCTGGCGCTCACCTCCAGAGAGCTTGTCGATTGGACGTTTTAGCCAACTTAGTGAGCTTTGTGCGTTCGAGGAGCTCGTCGGTAGGGATCGGGTTTGGCATGCATTGAGGCGACCAGATCGATGGTGTAGCCGACCTTCCCTGTCTCGAGGCATTGAGCCGGTTTGGAGCATTGCTCCGATGAGGGAACGGCGTACGGCCTCACGCGGACTCATTCCGTGAACGCTGAGTCTCACCTGAGGTCGGTGTGGCCAAGCCGAGGACGATGTCGAGGAAAGGTGCTCTTTACCTGCGCCGTTGACGCCGAGGATTGCAACGATTTCGCCGGGCATCAGGGGTGAGGTTGACTCCTCGCAGTGCCTCGACGGGGCCGAAGACTGGTGGATGTTGGTCGCCTGCAGAGCAGGGGCTTCTTCTGTGTTCATGAAGCTTAAGTGTGTGCGCCCATGAATGAGGTCAGAAGTGTGCTTTGATGCGAGGAGCCCCCATGACAAATGTCATGGGGAGCTCCTGTGCAAACTCTTCACGCCTGCTGGAGATACTCAGAGCACATAGGGTCTTTGGATGAATAGCCTAGGGCTGAGGTTTTTTTCGTCGAAGATGATCTCTTCTGTTATCCAGACATCACTCCATCGAGGGTGAGTTATATCGCGTCACTCAATCGGATCTGTCCCAATAGAAGAACCTCTGTCTTCCACGCGTCACTGCTCTTTTACATGGACGACCGTGCAGCGAGCTTCATACTTGGTCTTTCTTCGAAGGCATGGCCCTTGACGTTATACTGCTGGTCACCATTCGAGACGCGTTTCGCCGATCTGAATTTCTCGTCGACAAAGACGACGTTATGGGGCGACTGCTGTTCAGTTTGGCAGTGATCGAACAAGATTTTTCGATGAACATCGCAGTTCTGTCATCGATTCCCTCGTGGCCAGTTTTAGAAGGGCTAGGGCGAAGAGGATTTAGCTGTGGAAGATTTTATGGGATTTTCGTGCACAGTGATCTCTTCCGTTGCCCAGATTTCACTCCACCTCGGGTGAGCGACCTTGCACTCAAGAAGGTACTGGGTATCGCCTTTGTATCCGAGACCGAAACAAGGAAATTCATGTCTCCATTCGGAGTCTCCGACCCTATGCATGTCTTTGATTTCGGTTCGGTCGTACTTCTGGTCAACATTCTGTTTAATGGCATCGGTGCAGCTATTCTGAACGAGAATCGCCGTGTTGTAGTCGATGCCGGGGAAAGCGAGTAGGTGTCGGCGTAGCAGAAGTCTTTTTCTTCGTTGGAGAAGCCGACTGGGACGCACTTGACGTTGGTTCGCTTGGAACAGAGCGACGCAGATGTCGGCGCAGGGAGTCGGTGCCACCTGAGGGTGTGGAACTGCGCCACAAAGAAGAGACGGCAATCAACGCCAGGACTGCAAACAATCGCAACCCAGATCATGAGCGGCCCTTTATTAACTGGGGGCTGGAGGGCAGGATATGGGGATTGCTGGGGCTGGTATTGTCCCTGGAACGTCGGGTATGCTCCGCCTTGTGGAAACTGTGGTGCTTCCATCAGGGATGAAGGGGATTCAGGGGTGAGGCGTGAAATCAGTCATGGGGTCTTTCTTAACAACATTGGTGTCGAGGTTGAACTATCTGAGACAGCAGGGGGTTGAAAACAGGCTTGGGTTCAATCTCTACGCTGGTGGTATCGAAGAACAAAGCCGAGCTCGACCTTAGCTGGTTCGTCTGCCACAACAGTGGTACACGTCATTCGAGTAGGTTTCTATGGCATTGGATTCGCTTGATCCTGAAACTATACCGGTCATCATGTGTTGGGTGCCGACATCACCGTAGCGTCCGATTTCTTTGATCGTCAGCGCCCGGATTCCTTCGAACTTGGGGGAACCGAGAGGTGTTTAACACGCCGATCCTGCAGTGTAACCACACTGCGTCCGATGAAGTCGTCAACTTTTCTTCGGTGTCAGAAGAAGCGAGTGGCATTCGATGATTTCGGTGATACGGGGTTGGGCTCGGAGATGCTCCCGGAGTTAAGCTCGCCAGGCGAAGAAGGCTGCGACCGCGAGGAAGGGCAACGACAACTGAAATCCAGACAATGAGCTTCATGCTTTGCCCTTTGAAGGTGCCGGCAGTGGATTCGGCGTTTGCGGGAGGGTATTGTCCCTGAGGCGGTGGATACACGCTTCCTTGGGGAACTGCGGGCTGCCTTGGGGAGCCGAGGTAGCCCGGGTGGGAGAGAAATCAGACATGAGTTCCTCATTCATTGGATCAGTTCGGGTCAATCTCTGCCTTCACGTCATATGAATCATCTGCCTTCATATGAGTCGCGGTGCACTTCATTTGGAAGAGGCTTGAAGAGAAATCAGTAGCTTCCTTGTGCTTACGTTCTGCATGAGACTTTTCCAGTCAGCTCGTACACCTCATTACCATTACTTAATGTCGCGGTTTTCTTGAGGTCATCGAGTGACACTGCACGCGACTTTGTAATCGTCACGAATGGACTGAGAAGAAGCGTTTGAGCACTTTTTCAAAGATGATCATCCATGTTTTCTCATCGATGTCGTCAAACTTCCTAGTCGGTGTCAGGCCGGAGAGAGAAGACTGTGAGGATCGGCGAGCGGCGTGAGACCCACATCTCCTACAACGATTGAACGTGTTGCTTGATTGGTGTGAACAACGCTGCAGACGATCTCGAAGCTGCTCGTTGAAGATGAACCTTTGCGTAGCCGGTCAAAAGTGCCGTGTGTACGTGTACTTCATGTCGCCGTTGCCGAACTTTCCTTCAAAAGTGCACTGACTTTTGTTTTAATCTCATGACGGCGTCCACCTTCCCAGACTTGGTAGCCTCGCTCAGCACGCACCGCGGCTCCCCGAAATGGTTTCTTCATCGATCCCATCATCGACGGACTGTGAAGGGTCCGGATTGGGGGTGGCAGATGAGAAAAGACGAGGGATCAGGGGCACTTGGACTTGGCGACGGTGAGGTACCGCGGCCGGACGTGCCACAGAAAAAGACAACAAATCAATGCAAGAACGTCGTACCGTCCATGCGATGTCGGGCCTGAACTGTTTTCTCAGGTTCGACATACGGGCTTGAGGGAGCCTGATAAGGAACTAGATGGCTGGGTAGGCTCCGCCTTGAGGGGATCTAGGAGGGCCCTGGGGGAGCTGGGTATCCGGATTTCAGTGGGAAAATCAGACATAAGCTCCTCGCATCTCCCTCGTTTAACGATTAAGTGGTCTCAGTCTACGTTCCAGCACGCATCTGGTGAAATCTCTTCCTTCCCATCCAGCAACGATACCCACAAACGGCAGCCCCATGGCCTCTGTCGATAGAATAGGCCCAGCTCAACTTAGGGAGGACTCATGACCGGGGAATCATTCTTCGCGCATCATTCGCATGACGAGGCGAGCAAGCCGCCCCGCTTCTGCAAGACAGCGTCCGGGGACATTCCAGCTGACCTCATTTCCTCGAAGAGCGTGCCGTCGACAAGAGACTTCGATAATGAGTCAGCAGATAGTGAGCCCGACGAACGCGATCTTGCCCTCGAGGCGCTGGCGCTGAACTCGATGCTCTAGGCCCAGACCCGTCAATCCTCGCCGAGCTTGAAGGCGCGACTACTCCCAGTGGGGAAGATTGGAGAAGAAGAACTTTGCTGAGCGCGCGCGAAGACGCACACCGCGAGCTTTGACGGATGCTGCCCACAGCGCGCGACTTGAAGCCCGCGTTGAAATCTACCAAGAAATCATCGCGAGGGTCCCCGAGACATCAGGTTCAACCGACCTTGGGATCGTGTGAAAAGAAACGCTCGATATCTTTGGGTGATCCCCAAAATAGCTATCCCAGCGTGCACATCACCGGCACCAATGGAAAGAGCCTCAACAACGCGCATGATCGATGCGCTTTTGGGCAAGCGGCGTGCGAACCGGACGATTCACCTCTCCGCACCTCGTTGATGTCGACGAGAATCACCATCGAACAAGAATCGATCTCTGAGAGAATTCGTGCGCACGTGGGACGATATTGCTCCTATATCGAAATGGTCGACCGTGCCCACGCCAAACAGATGGAACCCGACTGTCATTTTTGAAGTCTTCACGGTTATGGCTTTTTGCAGCCTTTTGCACAGCCACCCGTTGACGCTGCGTCGTCGTCGAAGTTGGAATCGGGAGCAGATGGGACCGCGACGAACGTTATCGATGCTGGGTCAGGCGTCATCGTGCCCATCGCGATCGACCAGTGAAAAGTGGCTTGGATCGACCATTCGCGAGATGCATGAAGAAAAGGCAGGAATCATCAAGCCCGGTCAGATCGTGATCGTTGCCCGCCAAGAGGAAAGAAGCCCTGCGGGTGATCGAAGAGCGTGCGGCCAGCAGTCGATGCAATTGTTCGCCTTGAAGTCCGGACTTTGAAGTCCTGATCGTCAGCTTGGGGTCGGTGGGCAGATGATTACCGTCCGCACGCCAGCGGCAGTCTATGAGGATGTTTTGTTCCTCCTTTGGTAGCTACCAGGCGGCAATGCTGCAGCTGCGATCGCAGCCGAAATCGAGGCCTTTCATGGGTGGGCGCGCTGGATGCCCGCCTTGTCGAGGCCGGGATGCTTGCCGCTACTTCACCGGGCGCCTTCGTTGTGCGTCACTCGCCGACGATTATTGCTGACGCTGCGCACAATCCTGCCGGTGCACACCCTGGGTGAATCCATTTCCGAGGCCTTCGACTTTGGGCGCATCGTCGGCGTCTATTCGGGGATGGGGGATAAGGATATCGAAGAAGTACTCGGCGAGGTTGAGCCCTATCTTGATTCCCTCGTGGTCACATAGAGTGCGGTGCGCGCAAAACCCGCCGAAGAAATCGCCGAAATCGCGCGCGATGTTTTCGGGGAAGACCGCGTGAAGTCCACGAAAGATATCCTCAAGCAATTGCCGCTGCCGTTAACCTTGGCGAGGCCGGGGATGAGTGCCTCGCAACCGCGTTGTCGTTTTTGGCTCAGTCCTCTTAGCTGAAATCCTGCGTCTCATGGGAATTCGCCCTCAGTAATTTTACTGCGAGCATGGCATGATTTTGAGTAAATCTAGCTCACGGGGTAGATAGGGTTGACTCACCTCGCGCACAGAGCTTGCCGTGAGCTCATCACCCCTGTTCCTGTCGCCGTGATATCTGGTGGTGGCGGGGACGCGAACCCATGGATTCGGGCTTCCTTGGCCAAAGATGCCTCAGTGCTGCGCGACCAGCGAGAACACTACTGCGCCTTCTGCCACGGATATTGCTCAGCCCTCACCGAATTTGATCTGAAGAGACCCTGGTGAAGAAGTCCTGCTATCGTCAAGAACTACACCGGGATGCTCAATTTTCAACTGGCAGTGGAGCTTCTGAAGACACTTTGCCTGTACGTTGTTGGTATACGTTCATGATGATCTAGCAACCTCGGGTTTCGCGAGCGCGTACTGCAGGCACACCCTTTACGAGAAAATTCTGCGCCGGTGCCTCGCTTGCAATGACAAGCTGAGGAGCTTGGCCAGGTTGCAAGCTGAAATTGAACAGACGATCGTCAGCTGGCGGATTTGTTTCTCGTGCCCCCATAACCCGACGGAAAGCTCTCCTTCGATCTCTGCCAAAGGGCATGCCGAAATGGGAGCTGAACCACGAGAAAAGGGCGTTTCCAACGCTCCGTATTCGACGCGCTCCGAGGTCATTTTTCGTTGGTTCAGGTGCTTTTAGCCAACTTCTCCAGGCAGCGAAGAAGTGATCGTTCTGGTGAATGACTTGGGGTCCGCCCCCGAGGAAGACCTGAAATATGCGTGCTCCGCAATAGAAGAATATGCACGTTGCACTGGCGAATTATCGCTCGTATGAAGAGTGGGGCGTTTGTCATCAGGTGATGATGAGTGGACGGTCTTTCATTGAGAACGCCCCTAAGATTCCGGGAGTAAATTCACTGCGAAGGACTCACCTTGCTGCGAAGACTCTGATGACTCATGTTGGGGAGCCCGCCCTATACGGCACCGGTTTTCAGAGTGCCGCCCTTTGCGCAGAATTCAGATTGTCCGACAGTGGTGCGATCGCAGTCTTGTATGAGGCTATTGCCGAAGGAATTTCACAGCGCGGTAATGCAGTGCTGGAGTGATAAACCATGCTCGACGATATTTCCCGCGGCCCAAATCGCACGAGAATTGGCCTGCAAGGAAAAAAACGTTAACGAGGTACTGTGTTGCGCATGCCGCACAGCGTGGAGCTGGACCGACCGAGGGATGAAGGCGCTCAAAGCGACGTGCGTCTTATCTTGGAGAACGCTCGATCGGACACGATCCGGGGGCTGCTTCAGCAATCATCATCATGCAGCCTCGTGCCGCCGCCGACGATTAGGACATAACAATGGCGTGTGTTGCATCTCGTGATCATCTCGCACAGTCAGGAACTTGCTGAAGGTGTTGTTGAACTTGCCTCTCAAATGGCCTCCTGACATCCATTTCGAGCTTGCTGCGGGGAGAGGATACTGGCGGTTTAGGCACGCCCGGCGAAGGCGCCAAGACGCCTGATCGAGCGCTCGCACGCATTCATAAACCCGGTAGCGACTCGTGTCGGCGCGGGTGTGCTTCTCCTGACAGACTTGCCCTTTCGGACCATGGTCGCCCAGACCGTCCTTGAGCTACGCGGTAACCCGGAAAGATTGTATGTGCGTGACTGCCCCTGGTTGAAGGGACGGTTGCTGCTGCGGCTGCAGCCCACGTGGTAGCGGCTGCCCGGTCGCGGTTGCTGCCCGTCGCTGCCATTGACTTGGCGGAGCGCGCCCGTACCGAAATGGTGCAAATCACGAGTGTTGTTCTTCTGGAGCCATCTTCTTCCTGAGTTTTTTGGAAATTACCTCGCAGCAGACCCCTTGAAGAAGAAATGACAGTCAGTGACCCTGCTGGCCTGCATGCCCGTCCTGCTGCACTTTGTCCGAGTTTGCCCAATGGATGCGCAGGTCTGGATCATCGATGTTGATGCCTCTGTTTTGGAACTCATGTCCTGGGGGTTCGCCAGGCCAATATCCATGTCCGCGCGCAGGGCCTCGGAGCGCGAAGAAGCTAATGCGATGCGTCCGGAAATGCCCAAGGACACGGTGGAAGGATCGAAATTCTGCTGAATATCTTCAGGAAGTTTTAGGCTTAGATTCGTGCAATCTAAAACACTTTCACTGAGAGGAATCCTTTCGCAAGTAACGACTCTACGTCTGGAACTCCGGGATCACCTGTGTGGTTGGTCCGAATGGTTCTGGAAAGTCTAATGTCGTCGACGCTTTAGCGTAAGTGATGGGGAGCAAGGTGTAAAACGTTTCGCGGCGCGAATATGGCCGACGTCATTTTGCCGGAACTCGGCCGCGCACCTTGGGGCGAGCACAGGTCGATTTAACCATTGACAACAGTGACGGCCTCCTTCCCATCGACTACTCCGAAGTCACCATCAGTCGCACTCTTTCCGAGGCGGTGGCAGCGAATACGCAATTAATGGAATTAACAGTTCCCTGATATCCAAGAATTGCTTGATAATGGTAGCGGCTGTCAAATGCACGTCATTGTCGGGCAAGGGCAGCTCGACACGATCTTGTCGTGTCAACGCCGGAAGAACGCCGCGGTTTCATTATTGAGGCTGCGGGGGTTCAAACACCGCAGGCGAAAAGAACGCGCGCATTGAAAAAACTTGGGATATGGATCAAATCTCTGTCCGTCCTCGACCCACCCCTCAGAAATTGAGCGTCAGCTGCGTCCTCTGCACGCCGCGAAGATTGCGCGCCGAGCCCGCTCATTCGCGCGTGTACGCGATGCAAAAGTGCACGTCTTCTTGCCGATGATCTGTCATTGCTCGAGATCGGCTTCAGCGCGGATCTGATGACGCGCGACGTCCAGCATGAGCGCCCAGCACACCTGCAAGAAGAAGAAACACTCAGGAGCGCTGATATTCGACGCCTGAAGAAGAGTGAGCGCCCGGCACCCGCAGGTTGCACAGGCATGGAAGAATGGCAATCGTCACCGCACTGCCCCAGCGTCCGATGCGACCATGACGATCGCTCGCGAGCGCGTGTTGACCCATTCCCAACCGAATTGGCCCCTCAAACTGAAGACCCCGCATCCTGATGAACGCGCGCAGGCCGCCGCCAGCCACGAGGATGCATACAGATTCTTCAACGAGTTCAAAGCGCCCAGAGTCGAGTTGACGAGGCTCTTCGTCTGCGGCGAAGTCGAACGCCTCGATGACGAGGCCCAGCGTGCCTTGGCACAAGCAAACTGACTTCATGACTATCGCGAGGCTGGCGCGCGCCTCAGTGCGGGCTTTTTTCGGTATCACGCTTGATGCCGCCCAGGCGGAAGCAAAGCGCGCAAAGACCCAGGTAGACGCGGCCTGAGAGTGAGGCGAAGGCTGCTCAGGAGTGTTTGTCTGGAAGATCATCCCAGCAACGATTCACTCGCCTGAAAGCACCAACGCTGCACAAAAACTCGAGAAGAAGCACGCGAGAAAACGGATGCGCTGCTTGTACTCTGAACGCGACGCTCGAGCTGAACGCGCACGTTAAAGCGCGCCGCGATGCACTCGCCTCAAACTCACTCCAGCGACAGTACCGGTCTTCGTTTGCGGTAGTCAAGGATCGATGGGTGATCTGCCCAGTGGCGTCCATGTCGATGCCGGATATGAGAATGCAATTGCTCAGCTGCTTTTCCCCTTCTCGGACGCGCTGGTGATGGATACACACGAGCACGCGGGAGAACGTTCGCGCGCCGACGAGCGTGGCTAGACAGGTCCGTTTCTCATCGCAGATTGCATGACTAACCGCGCCGGCCCCACTTGGAGGGAATTCTGCAACGCCAGAGACGCCGTCACCTTCGGAGCGTTTTTCTGCTCTTCTTGATGTGCTCCTCGACGGTGCGTGGGTGTCGCAGAGACTATTGAAGAAGCGCGAATCGCTATTGCCCGCCCAGGAAATTGAGAGTGCGTGGGTAACCGCGCGCGGGGACCTCGTGACGAATTCATCCGTGCTGGTAGCGGGGAAGAGAGCGCCGCCCTTGCCTTGCGGGCACAGTACGAGTAGCGAGCGGCGGCCGCCGTGGGCGATTAAAGCGGGAAAGTGATGCCCAAGAGCAACTGAGTGAAGCCAACGCTGCTCTGGACCAAGCTGTGCGGAGCAATGACGCACTCCAAGGCGCTTCGTGAAGAGGACGCGCGCCAAGCGAAGATCGCACAGGAGGCGGCTCGCGTTCACAGCGGCGCTCGTGTTGCTCACGCGGAAAACAACGGCGCGCCGAAGAGACCCTGAAAACGCGCCGAAGAACAATCTCTGAGCACGCGCAGCATTGCCCACGAAAATGTGCAGGAACGTGCGAACCGGCGTACTTGAAGCTCCTGATGTTGATCTCGAGGCCGCGACTGCCTCGCTGAAGAACGCGCAGCTGTGGTGCGCGCGGCGCGGAAGAAGAGACGGGCGCGCCTTTGCTTTGCGTGCAGTGAAGAAGAATCACGAGGTGCAGCCCTCAGCGCCCGTAATCTTTGACGCCGTACGCCGCCCGTAGTCGCGGAGGAAAGACTGTCTGCGCGCAGGAAGAACGCCGCAAGCGAACTCGCACGTGCTCAAAGCGTTCTAGAAGAGGCACAGCGGGCTTCGAATACGCGCAAAGGCAGTTGCCGCAGCAAAGGGGACGCCGCGACGCCATCAAGTGGCGCGGCGCGAAGACTCGGAGAAACTCGCGGGAGTTCGCGCTCAACTCGATGCCGTTCGCGCCTGGGCTTGAGCTCACTTGCCTCCCAACAGGCTCAGATTCTGCGCGCGGAATTACGGATGCGTGTCGATAACTGAGGCGCGTTCTTTGGAGGAAATCTCCATGGAAGCAGATGACCTCATCGAACACTATGGCCCGCATAACTCTAGTCCCCATCCTCACCGAGGACGCACTAACCAGGTCAGCCCAGAGGACGTTGATTCGAATGAGGAAGGACAGCCTGCCCAAGAAACAGCAGATCCTGTGCTCACGGCCCCGTATCGCTAGAAGAACAGGTCAAGGTCCTTGACCAAGCCTCAAAGAACTTGGAGAAACTGGGCCGTCAATCCTCTTTGCTTTGGAAGAACATGCAGTTTTCGGTTAAGCGGCATGTGAATTCCTCGTCGCCCAAGTACACGAGACCAAAATCTAAGGCAGATCTTTCCATATCGTCGAAGATGTCGATCACCTGTCTACAGAAGCCTCTGAAGAAGCATGGAAGGACACAGCGGAAGCACTTTGAACACACTTTCAATGTTCTCTTCCCAGGTGGAGAGGCCAATCTTGTTCCTGACTGATCCCGATTCGATGCTCGATACGGGATCGAAATTGAGTCTCGACCTGCCGGCAAGAAAGTCAAACGCCTCGCTCCTCTCTGGCGGCGAGCGTTCCTGCTGCCTTAGCTTCTTTGTTGCGATCTTTAAGGCTCGGCCCTCCCTTTATGATGACGAGGTTGAGTGCCCTGGATGACATTAATCTCGCGCTTGCTGGAGATCTTCAAAGAATTGCGCGCGGACTCGCAGCTGATTGCGATTACGCACCAGAAGTGAACATGGAAATCGCCGACGCCTGTACGGCGTCACCATGAGGGACGGTGACTCGCGTGGTCTCAACGCCTGAACAGAATAGGGCGTGCACTTGGCACAGCCGCGTCACTGATGGGAAAGCAGACACATCGAAGGCGAATTGCGGTTCACATCGTCACTATGATCGTCATGCTGCCGCTCATGGTCATCTTGCCGCCTCACAGGGCGTAGTGCTGATCGCAATGGAAAGCACCATTTAAGAGTCAATCCAACCAAGATTCCGACCCAGACCTCGAGATCAGCGTCCGTGAAGAGAATATGAGAAACGTGCTTGATAGCTCTCGTAGTTCTCGCGGTTACATGTTGCCGATGGCCTCCTGTTTTGAGGCTGTTGAAGCAATGACCGAACGTGGCTGAAGACATTGCGTCGTCGAGGCTCACGCGAAGTCTCGCCTCGCCAGCAAGGAGAATCGCAAAGGGTAGCTCCAGCGACGTTGCGCCGATGTGAAAGCCCAAAAGGAAGACCTGATAGCATTGACCCATGCAGGCTCATGGATTTTGTTCATAACCCGGTGGCACCCATCATTTTGGTGGGAGTCATTGTTGTGCCTGTTGGTGCGATTCTGCCTTCGCGCGTCGGCAAGCCGAAGGATGCCCAGCCTCCCGCTACGCCGCCTACACAGGTGCCCGCCGGAGGCCGCGCCTGAAACCCCGTAGCGAGGCGGGCGAATCCGACGATTCGCGCCGGCCCGATTGCCGGCGGAAGAGACCAGCTGGTGGAGGGGAGGAGCGTTGAGCCTGCCTCGGCCTCGGAAGAAGAACCTGCCTGGCAGTTGAGTGTTCCCAGAGTCAGATTCCTTCGCGTGCTGGACGCCCTCCAGTGCGTTCCTGGCGTTCGGTGCGCTACAAGTCCCGCTTCTCTGTTTATAGGGTAATCATCGGCTACCGATTGGGAAGAGATTGGAAGGACTCGCCGATCGCGTGACTTGGGATTGACGCAACCAGTAGTCGGCGGAGGCACCCGTACGCGCCGGCTGAACACCGGATCCGCAGGTGGCTGCTGTGCTTTGCGAAGCAAGAACTGCTCGCTTGCTGGGCCAGGAGATGGACCGCCTGTCAACCTCGGTGTCCGCGACGTCGACGGTGCCCGAGTCCCAGCAACGACTTTGATGGTCGGCGTGAACGGTACCGGTAAGACCACGACGACCGGAAAGATGGCGCGTATTTTCCCGCGCTGAAGGACACGAAGTTCTCCTGGTGCGGCTGATACTTTCCCGCGCAGCTGCCGCCGATCAGCCGGAAACCCGGGGAAGTCGCGTGGGTGTTGGCGTTGGTCCGTTCTGAGCGTGAGGAGCAGACCCCGCATCAGCTGCTTCTTTTGAATCGCCAAGAAGGCATTCGTCGAGGCTGTGACATCGTCATGGTAGATACGGCTGGTCGACTTCAAAATCAGCTCCTGCGCTCATGGATGAATCCAGGTAAGGTTAAGCGCGTCATGGAAAAGCACGCCCGTGAGCTGCTTTTCCTCTTGGTCTGGACGCAACTACCGGTCAAAAACGGCTTGCGACAGGCAGAAGTGTTTGCTGAAGCTGTGTAACGGGCATTGTCTTAATGAAGCTTGATGGCTCAGCGAAGGGCGGACCGTCGTTTGTCCAGCGCACCTGGCGTTCCCAGAAGTTTGTCGGGCTTGGAGAAGGCCCAGACGACCTCACCTTTCGACCCGAACTCGTTTGTTGATGCGATCGGGCTAGAACCCACTACCCTAAACCTGGTTCGTACTTTTGTGCTCGTGAGGAGTAGTCACAGTGGCTTTCCTTGGATCGTCTGATCGCTTGACAGTCGTCTTTTGGCAGTTGCGTTCGCGCGGTGGCTGACCGAGTCTGACGTTGATCAGATTATCAGCGAGATTCGCCGGGCACTCTTGGAC
>BNJV01000998.1_pt1 | contig 58814 bp, 76 predicted proteins | sample 8540591 | NCBI WGS metagenome assembly BNJV01 (sample SAMD00202457, study PRJDB9452) | human saliva metagenome | host: Homo sapiens | reverse complement strand
TTCCTCTTCGTCGAATCCGCTAGCTGATTGCTTTCATTTTGGTCAATTTAACCCTCGTATTATTCCTCCTACTAAGCCCATTAGGCAATGATACCAATTGGTTCATTCAGTTTCGATAATCTTCAAATCGCTTAACTCCTGCTTTAGTTTTAATGATTTGACCAGACGATCTAAATTACTTTACCCACTTTATCTTGTTCGGTTTACAAGGAGACCAATTTAGTACCTGCAGCTTTTGCCGGTAATACTGCTGCTGGTGGGTTTTAATGTGGTATTCAGACAGTCTGCATATACAGTGATATGACTCGAGTTGATGACCTTTTTGTTACTCTGGTGCAGGCGTTGGATGCTTTGGGGTCAGATGTTCACACCTTGTTGACTATTGGGACCAACTATTGGTGATAGGTTTATATACCAGCTGCGGCTTGCAACAACGTATTAGCGGACTTTTTGCCATTTTTAGTTCTCTAAATGGGTGATAACAGAGATAAACCACACCTATTGATAGAAACATGTTTGAGCCATCGGCCTCCAGAATTTCAAGTGAAAAAACTACTCCAGCGCCGCACTTTATTGTTTAAATTGCGGTCATTAAATCTACTTTGAAAGTGTATCTTTTTTTCCATGGCCAGTTCAGCTCAACTGGTATTGCGACCGAGATAGATACTGACACTTTAAGCGGCGCTTTCGGTAATCTGCTTCTTCAACCGTACCATTAAAGTCTGAATGGACCTTCTGTCACGCACCTCTTCACCTGAATTTGATATTCTTCTGATGACGCAGTTTTCAATACTTTTAACTAAACGATTCAAATTCAATCACTTCACGTTTAGAAATTGGTGCTGGCTTATCTGGGTACCTCGATAAAAGAGCATTACACGTAATTTTTTTTCACCAGTGCTAGCCGTAATCGTTCATTGCCATTTCAACTAATACATAGCCAGGAAGAATTTACGTTCCTTTTGACGTTGCCTTCCCAACGGCTGCCAGTCGCTTTTCTTGCTTCGCCAAACTGATCTTCCATTTGGTATATTCACGCAGTATGATTTACGCTGACTCTCAAAGCCTGAGGGCCCAGCACAATACAGCCACAACGTTTTGGATACGTTTTTCAGTTTCGCTCATTTAGAATCTCAAATCAGTTAAGAAGTTAATCAATGCAATGATAATTGGATCCAAATTGCCCAGAAAGAATAAAGGGTAGCATGCAGTTACCATAATCCCACATTAAAAGTGGTTTGACGTGTTTCTGCACGAGTTGGCCATACCATACCGACGTAAGCACAACCGCTAAAAAGTGCACGTGCTTTTTGTACCTTGGTTGGTAATTGCAGCAGAGCAAAGGCAATTATTGAGCGACAACTACGCCAGCTACTACACGTGCAGGTAAAGAGGCGTCTTTAAAATAAACGTTACCAATTGCTGCAGCGGTAAAAAGTACTACAGAAGATCCAAGGAAGCGTGTTTAGACCTTTTGATTTTCCTTCACCACGACTTGTTCTTGGTCGTGTTTCTTTTTCAACAATTTCAGTTTGCATAATTGAATCCGTATAAAATAAGGATAAACCAATTTTAAATTAATTTCAGGATACGGTGCAATCCTAACAAATTGCCTATGAAAAATGTTAAGCGCTGCTCACACTTTCCAAAATTAATTTTTTATATTCAAGTTTTGGTGAACATTATCAACGATCATTTTGCTATCCACAATCACTTTTTTCAAGTTTTCGATTGAAGGTAAATCATACATCGTATCTAACATACAGCCTCAACAATTGAGCGTAAGCCCGCGCACCAGTTTTACGTTCAAGGCTTTTCGCCATTTAGCGCAATGCTTCTGGTGCCAGAATTCAAGCTCTACATCTTCTAAGCCAAATAATACTTGTGTTTGGTACAGTGCATTTTCAGTTGATAAGGATCTGAATTAATGCTTAACTACGTAATTCGCTTAATGGCAATCATTAGAACGACAATAAATTCTGGAATCAAGCCATTCATTAAATCATCCGGCTTAACTTGACGGAATAATTCGAAGAATTTTCTTCTGTACTTCCTTCTACCTTTCGCATCAAAACCAATTCCGGTATCAGTTTGTGTACGCTGCCGATGATTTTATCTAAGCCTTAGTGCCCCACCACAAACCAAAGAGGATTTTGATTATCCACTTCCAGCATTTCTTGTTGAGGATGTTTACGATCCACCTTGTGGCGGTACGGACATAATAGTGCTAATTAACAATTTTAACAAGGCTTGTTTGCACCTCCTGGCCACATCGCAGTAATAGATGCCTTCTGATTTTACGGCTAATTTTATCAATTTCATCAATATAGATATTTTCCTCCTGCTTTTCTGTATCATGTCACCCAGTTTTGCAATAATTTTGCAGGCATTTTCCACGTCTTCCATAGCCCGCCCCAGTTAACACGTCGTCGCATCAGCTTCGCATAAAGGCACATTTAAACGACGCGCTTCCGGTTTAGCGAACTAAGGTTTGCTACCTATTGGACCGAATTAGCAAGATGTTACTTTTACCTAATTCCATCATTGCTTTGGTGGTTCATGCGTAACGTTTATAGTGATTGTAACCACCGCAAACCACCAGACTTTTTCATAATCTTGCCCGTCATAAATCATCTAAGTGCCTTTCGAATTTCAATGCAGTTGGTAGCCTATTGACTTCCACCAGATAGCCGGTGTTTCGTTTCACCACTGTCTTCAGCACTGTGGCAAAGCTCGATACACTCGTTACAAATATAACCATCTGTACCGCAATTAATTTACCTACTTCTTTTTCTCTTCCACCAGAAGAACAGTGAATCGTTATCATTGTTGTCATATTAAATCCTTAACGTTTAATCAACATCGTCCACTGCAGCCGTAGCTTTGGCCTTCTTCTGCCGACACCAAGTTATCACGATCAATTCTTTTCAGGCGCTCGATGCTTTGACCAGTAGCGGAAAGCAAGACGCTCGTTTTGGGTTGTTTAATTTTTGAAATTCTTGGTCTGAATATCATTAACGCTCCCGAAACCACCTATGATTGGATAAATACACGTGCATTCAGTAACGTACTGCGCACGTTTTCCTGCTCTTACCACCCGCAGAAGTAGAATACTTGATGAAAACCCATACCATCTCGTACAAAGGGTACACACATCGGTTAATAAATTTGCGCTGGTATCGTAAATTGCCATACACTGCGATCTCGAGCCGCGGTGATTCATATAAATATTTGATGTCCGCAGGATCGCTTCTGATTCTAAGAAGAAAGTAGCTGTGCCACGATCAAATTTGCGCCGCTTCGATCTTCTTCACCACTCAAAGAAGATCACTCTTTGTAGGCGGGAATAAATGTCGTACGAACGTTCTACGGAGGTTTGTTCGACAACCATAGGGTCCCTCATTTTTTTGCTTTAAATGCTTTAAAATCCGGGCGTATTCTGCCAGAAATCGGTGAAAACAAAGAAAATGCGGTCGCTTTTCATTGAAAAAACAACCACGCTTTTCGATGATGTCGCGCCCAAGATTTAATTCGCATTCTATCAATTCGTATGGCAGCCGGATTTCATAATCTCATCAAATGAGGCAGCTTTCAGTCACCAGGAGAAACTTTCGCCGGAACGGCATCGGCGGCATTTCTTCTAATACCACGTTGCGATGTTGTTCATTGCTCTTCATTTTCGCTTAGCGTATTCAACTACTGGCTGGTTGTTCATGTGAAGCATTATCACGATCATTTACTTTCGCACGTTCTTCATCGGTTTCAATTCACGTTTGGTTGATCACCCCAGAGAATATCATGACCAAACTTGAACGACTTCGCATCCGCTAGAAATAATTCACGTGGTAGCTGGCACAGCTTGTTTGACCGTTGCCACCGAAACGTTGCATGCAGCTTAGTTTGCATAATACGATGATTTCTTCTTCTACTGAAGCTGGAACATCAATTGGGTTTTGTTCAGTTAAACCATTTGATGACTTGTTGTTCTTGCGAAACTAATGCATTTCAATTCCACGTTCCATGTTTTTACAGTTCTGCACGTCGATACCTGGTTTTGGTGTTTGGACAAATTGTAACAGATTATCTATTAATTCTGGTAATTCCATTTCTTCTACTTTTTTCAAGGTGATCATAAATTTTGCATCTTTTACTTTAAGTTTCAGAATGGTACTCCGCTGGAAAGTCACATTGATATCAATTTTTGTTCGCCTGCTTTGCTGACCTACGATGCGCTGCTGAAACCAGAGATCATGCGGCCTTGGCCCCATGAAACAGAAATCGGTTGCTTTACCACCTTCAGACTCTTACGCCATCAGCACGCCAGCAGTCGGTTACGCGAGATCGCTTTCGCTGCCAGCGCTTTACTCAGCAAGTGGCTGTTGTTTACGCCGTACGCCAATCATTTTATCATTCTTCAGCTTCAGTGAATTTCTTAGATTTAGGACTACGCCAGCATTCTTTTCAGCCCAAATTCCAACTTCTGGTGGCACTTCGAAGTTGCTGTGAATGATAAATCTTTACCTGGTTCAAACGTTTCATTAGCGAAAGTTGGACGACCTACGATACGATTTTACTCTCGGGTAGCTGCGTCAAGAAATGACGTGGTAATGATCGTTTATTACATCGCCGGCGGATTGATGCGCCAAGCGTTGTTTCGGCGGTGTGAGCTGGCACGTGACCTTTACGAAACCATCAGCGTACATTTTGCTGCACGTTTGGTTCACGAGAGGTTACTTTTCTACAGCTTCAGCCTGGAACGGTGATCGTCACGACGCTCTAAACCTTAGGTTGTTTCAATGTTAATGACATTGTAACCTCAATTAATGTGCATATTAAAACCACACCGAACCACGTTGCTTTGTTTGTAAAGTAAAAACCGCCCATTCTCGCGAGAAGAAAATCAAACAGTCAAATAGAAACCCAGAAGGAATTAATGAAAACCAGCTAAAATTACTGGTTATCAACAATTTTGATAAAGAAAAAAGGTGCAGTCAAAATAACCTTACGCACTTTACTGCATCAGATTTACCGGCCTTTCGGTAAACGAATTTTTTGACCAGGAAAATCTTATCCGCGCGTCTTTAATCACTTCTTTGTTCCTTCAACGATAGCGGTATGTTCTAGCGCCATTTCAATAAGCTTTCTCAGCGATTTTCCACAAGGTGTCACCTTTTGGATTACGCAAAATGTTTCATCACTGCCCTGGGTTTCACCGTTATTGATGCTTGCATCGCTTATTTACTGAGTGGATACCTTGAATGTTACCTGCCATCATACTGCTTTCTAATGCGCTGCGTTGCTGCCACATGGATGTTACTACACCATTTTCAACGGTAACCGATAAGTTTTCTACACTGGATTGTCTTCCGCAATGTGTTGATGCTGCTGAGTGCATCTTCTTCTTTAGAAAACTTTCTTACCAATGTCACTGACAAAATCAAATAAACCCATTTGATTCACTTTTGTATGTTTGTTTAAAGGTATTACGATATAAAATTTCATAAGAAGTCTATAAATCAGAGTGTAAGCTATATAAATATTCCAAGAAACTGATAAAATTGTACTTTATTAGAATATGATTTTAATTTACTCACACAAAAGGACAAATTATGCGTTAGGAGGTCGCGTAAGCTCAATGTGAAGATGAAGGACGTGGCTCTGGCGGCAGTAACTTCCAGTGGCGGAAAAGGCACTGGGTAATGCTCAGTAAGTATCATTCTTTTAGTCGGCGCTTATTATAGCGTGGATCTTTCCCGGGCTTGAGTGGGTATGCGATTTTTCAGGACAAAGCTCAACAGTTAGAAACTCAAGAAGAACAACAACACGAGTCTTTCTAAAGTTGTATTACTTGAACACTAAGAAACCATTTGGGGACAATATTTTCAGACAAATGAAATTAAAACCTGATGAACAACCACGGGTGCTTTTACAGTAGATGCATAACATAACGCTTGTAGTACAGGTCAATCTTCCAATGAGTTATTCTACTGCCAGAGAACGATCGCAAAGTTTACCTTGATTTATCGTTCACCTTAATGAAATGAAAAATAAACTGGGTGCATGGTGATTCTGCCTTTCGCATATGATTGCGCACGGGGGTGGTCACCACGGCCCTGCAAAAATATGCTTGGAATTCTGCCGCAAGTGAATCCGCACAACAAAGCAGCGATCACCAAAACAACAAATCAACTTTCCGTTCAATTAGAACTAAACTATTTTGCGCTGGTGTTTGGGCGAATAAGGTAAAAAGTGGTTTTATTTGAACACGGTGATGAGAAAAGCGTTGTTTAACCAAGCTGTAGGTGACCGTTTACAAAAACACGTAAGGTTATGTAGTACCAGATAGTTTCACTCACGGTACATCTGCTGGCACGTCTAGAATGGTTCAGAAAAGAAACACAAAGCGCTAATCCTTCTGCCCCAGCATAATACGCTTTAATAATAAAATCTTTATAAGGCTGACTCATATCAGCTTTTTTATTCTATTTCAGCATAAAAGGTCAATTTATTGCTCTTGTCATGATTTTAATTTAACTGACAATAACTTTACTTGTTACCTGCTACGGTTCTCTGGCGTGGATATTCCAGATTCCACACCGATTTTTGTCAGAATGGCCATAAAGCAACGTGGGCATTTTTTCACCGTGAGAACGTGCGACGCTTACCGCAGACCCTCTGTGCCGTAGCTACGTCTGCTGGTTTTGTCTGCTAATGGTTTACTTCTGCTTTGAGGGTAATTAACACAAAACATGATTCATTGCACTGTTGTCTAACAATGCTCGATATTCATCATTTGCATAAACCGTTACTTCTGCTTCTAAACCACCACCGATCGCTTTATCATTTACAGGCGGTTTCTAATACACGGTTCACTTCAGAACGAACTTTAATCAGTTGTTGCCAGTAAGCATCATCTAATTTTCATTCACCTAAACCAAATAAGCCTTCGTAGAATTCTTCAGTGAACAAATTCAGCACGAGTCGTCGCCCGTTTTGGCGTGGCCCAAATTTCATCTGCCGTGAATGACAGATTGGTGCCATCAACGAGCCGGCGCTACCGATGTGCCACGCGCTGTTGCTTAACTTCTGACGAAGGCAAGACTATCCGCTTTGAGGTAGTGCAGTGACGGTCTTTGATGTCTCCAGGTGGGGAACAGGCCCATTTCCACAGAACAGAAACGCGTGCGGCGTTGTACCACCGTGGCAAGATTGATAGTTATCGTACGCATCTTTAATTTCTTTTGTGCATCTAAGGCACAAGCTACCGCCTTAACGATCCGCTCATCATGTCTTCCGGTTAACTTCAAGATCCGTTGCGGATCAAACCGTTAAGTTCGCTAATAAGCAATGCATTGTTCAGGCCGAATAGCTATCACGCAGCACGTTTTAAAGTTTCATCGAAACAGTCATTTCCTTCGGTATAGTCAGTAGAAACGACCCATAAACGTAAAGATACTGCCACAGATTTATCCATGACTTCTTGTGGTGTCCGATATTACCGATGGTTTTGCAGCATCTTACGGCCTTGATATCCACGGTGAAACCATGGGTTAATAGCATTTATATGGTGCTGTCTTGTAATGAGAAGACATTAAGAAGACATAAACCAACCACGGTGTTGGTGGAACAGCCTAAATACATGTATCGATATCTTGGCCGTTAAATTCCGGACGATTTGCTACAACGGAAGAGCCAAGTTGCGTCCTGGGTCAAACCAGCGTCAAAGGTATCAGGTGCTTTGCGATGGGTTTCTGCGTACACCTAATAAATTCTCGTCTAAATCCACCATGCTTAGATACCGGCTTTCTCCTACACGTTTCGCTTCTTCTTCAAGTAACTCTAAAGTAGGATGAGTTCTTACGCGCTTTCTTTGTGCGAATAATTCATCAGCACGCCAGTACATTCGACGAAATACTGATCAGGGGCGGTTTTTCAACCATTTTCTCGATACGTGCTTGACCCAATCGGAATCCAGCGAACGTTTGATTTCACCAATGCTTGTTGAAAAGCAAACCTTGTGTTTCCACTTCGATAAACCATTGACAGGGTCTTTAGCGGAAAATAATCAGGGTTTTATGGCGCCAACGGTAGGTAGCTATGTTTGATTTTCTCCACTTTTTAATAAAATTGCCCCACTTCTTGTAATTTTTCAACAACCAATGGATTGGCTTCAAATACACCTTTACCTGCAAGAATTCAGTCGTTGAAATAAATTTTGATCATTCGATACAAGACCGCCATTTATTAAATTATATTTTGTCCAACAATGAAGTCTCGTCCAAACCATGATCTCTGGCACAGTATGTACTAAACCAGTACCGCCATCAATGGTAACGTGATCTCCCAAAATCACTGGCACGGTAGAAATCGCCGAGCGGATGGTTAAAGCGTACTAACTCAGAACGCCCGACCTTTTACCTGAACCCTAACATGGCGTGTTCTATGCCACCAACTGCTTTCTTTGGATTCATAATTCAGCTAAAATCACTCATCTAAGTTGTGTACTAAGTTTATTTCTAAGTGCATTTACTGCAATCGCACGGTTGAATAAGCATTGTCAGGTGTGGTGGTCAAATCACCGCAGATAATTTGCCATAGCCTTGCCTACTGCGTAAATTTCTCTTCCATTTCCCGGCTACATTGCCGCGGGAAACGCGCGGAATGATTGGAGAAACTTTTGTCTTCGTATTCCCGCTAACTACTCACTAAAGAAGAACCACAATCAAACACCCATTTTTGGTTTTGAACAACTGTATAAGTGACCATTCCGCAAATCACTTTACCGAGTGTACGGATGATGTTGCTTCGGTCAGCCGAAGTTCATGGTTAAATAAGGATATCCCAATCCTTCTTACACAAACGGATAAAATCTCTGACCTTTACCTACTTGTTCTGCGGCGGCATATTCACGGCATTTTGGCGAATTCAGCGATCACTTTCATTTGGTTTACCACTAGGCCTTCTTAATTCAATTGGCAAACCACGCAGTCCCAACCCGGAACATAAGGCGACGGGTCAAAACTGCGCCGTTTGGTTTAATAATAATATCTTTCAGAATTTATTCACGGCATGACCGATATAAGGATATGCCGTTCATACTTCGGAGGCCATCGCCAAAATAAAGTTTTTTGTACTTCGTCGCTTACTTTGAATTTTTTGATATAACTGTTTGTCATACCAATTTTTTAACATCACAGAGTTCGCGTTTGGCTAAATCACATACGCATTAGAAACCTATTTCAGGTAAATTTAACGTGTTTTAATCAACTGTCGTATTTTCCATTTATATTTCCGTATAACTTGCAAAAAAAATACTTTCGCTATTTCCGTCTTATTCCAATTTGAACTTTCAACGCCTCAAAGACGGAAACTTTATCTCATCTCAAGATCTTCTGGCGAATTCCACTTCGACCATTTGCCCATAAATGTTGAAAAATCAAATAAATGGACTTCTAATAGTATCGTACCGTTAATGGTCGGGCGTTTCCATGTTGGCGACGCCATCAAAAATCTCGCCTGATTTCAACCGCCACTTCACCGCGCGGCACCTTTAACGCGGTTCACTTGACATTAGCAAGCGAACATTCGCTGTAGGAAAACCGGTTCAGCCCTGGTTATTACCATGGATCACGCGACCAAAAAATACGATAAAACACCGGTAAATTACGCACTGTAAATCATCTTTAGCCAACGCTTCACGGATAGCGGGTCCACCACTAATACGTAACTCATCTAAACAGAAGGTGCATTATCTTCCACTTGCAAGGCCGACTGCTTTCAGCTTCTTGCAACATCGCAAAAATTTTCAAACGTTTCGCACCAGAATTTGAAATCATCACCAATGCTGAGAAACTTCACATTTAATTTCTTTTGGCTTAATCTTCAATAAATTGTTCTGCGGAAGATCGGCAAAAAGTGCGGTCCAAATTTCGCGACGATCACATCTACACCGCCTCCAGCTGAAATAATGCAACCTCTCTTAAATCACATTAGCGCGCGGGCGCTGTCGCCCATAAAATATCCTTGCGCGGTTGTGGCTCAAAGCATGCCGCCATGATGGAATTGGCTGTCCGCTTTCTGACGAAGATGACGCGAAATCCTGATCTCCCCAAATCACCCCATCAGGTGCCGTGGTTAGTACGCACCCCCTGACCGTGCGAAACAGCTGGATGATGGGCCCAGATTAATTACGTTTACATCTTATTCAAAAACAAAAATAATGATTGCATTATATGATAACCTTGTGTTTTGCAACTCAGGTAAATGGTATTTACAGGTACAGGCACTAATACACCCTAAATAAACAGCTTTGCAATGATCCGGTCAACGGCTAAATAGACCGCGACAAGCCATCATGGCAGAATAAACCTTTGGTGATGGCAGTTATACCGGCAAGCCAACCCATAGCTGAGCTGCGCACAAAACTCAGAAAAAAGATGCCACTACGTGAAAATGATGCATCCGCTTTGGCTAAACCGATAAAAAACAAATAAGCATTTAAAGGTTGCTGACATCATGAAGCAATCCTTAACCCACATAACTTCGTGGGATCATGGCCTTCATATATTGCTCACCATGGCGATGATCCCGATTTTCACGGGCGTTTTTAGTGTCTTGGCGTGCGTAATAGCCATTAGCCAGGATCTTAATCAACATAAAGCTAAATAAACCCGCATTGAATGCTTAGCAGAATGAAGCTGCGTGCACATCTGTTGAAGTAAACGCTACTCACGCATAAAACAATACCTATAACGCCAGAGACGACTAACACAGCAATACCAATCGCAGCAGGCACACCAAGTAATAAAATCATTCGCACGCCCCAGTCCATGGTATTACGAAATCCTGCTTTGGGAGGTGCCCGCCTTTCGCCGCTTCGCGGCAGCGCGGCCTTACCATCTTCTCGATTTACGATGGCGAGCCAGTGTCGGCAATCACGGTGGAAATGGCGATACCAAATAGACCCAGTGGGAACTCTAATAAACGATCAGAATAATAAGCCAACTAATAGAACCGTCATTCAAGAAACTGGCGATGACTGTATCAAACGCAAGTTGATTGTTTACGAAACCGAACAGAGCCAGGAATCATCAATCGACGAAAGGTTTTGGCTGCTCATCATGCCACGCCCATTTGGTTTACGAGCAATGCTTTCTTCAAGAAGGTTGGAGCCAAAATTGCTCTGTTACCTAAGAAGATCCAGTAGCAAGGGCGGATCAGGATTTTTGAAAATCTTGGCGCGAGGAAAGTGCAGTCGCAATGTGGCGATATTGGGTAAAACAGGCGAAAACGACATACCAAGTTTACCTATCACGTATTGTTTAAAAAATCATGAAAGTGCCTAAGGTGACAAACCATAAATAAGGAAAGTAGTTTTAAGAGTAAAGACATTTCAAATTGTGTGCATCAGGTCCGTGTTTGGCCAGTCAGTAAGCCAGCCCATCAAAGATCATACCAGCAACAGGTGAAATCACCATAGCAACAAGTGTGCCAATGCAATAAACCACACAAGCGTACCCGACGCGCTGATAAATTCTCGCGTTTTGGAAAGATCGCCCGATTTTTTGATATTCAGCTAATACAGGTACAAGGCTTGAAAATGCGCAAATAAACGACGTAAAGTTTGGGATCGATTGGCGAATAAAAATACGTCTGCCGCCGCCGCCTGCCGATCAAATGGGCTATCACCACATCACGGACTAAACCCTAACACACGGGACACTAATGTCATCCCTCACACGATAATGCGGATTTTTAAAAGTCGTTTACTCAAAATAGGGTCTCTTCAAAATTTGCCTCATGGTGTATAAATGTTTTGCTTTATATTCAACGAAAAACTGATAAAATCTACCCACATCGTTTGCTATGGCAGGCCGTAGATAAGCCCTTTTTAAATAACGATGCTTACTTTTCGGTTGTCTCACGGGAAATCAACTACGAGTGTTCATTGACAAAAAGTATAAAAATCAGCATATTCTACTTGCCTTAGGCACATCATAATCATCTAGCAGAAATTTTAGGAGTTTGGCCTTGGCTAATATCAAAGTCGGCACGCGCAGTTCAATCACGGCATAACGCCGCCAACTGCTTCAAGCCAACGCTCTATGGTGCGTGCCCACATCAAAAAGTATGTGCTCAAAGTAGCGGCGGGTGAAAGCAGCAGCTGAAGCGGCATTCGTTGAAACTGGCGATAAAGTTGTTGACCGCGCGGCTTCCTAAAAGGCTTAATCCACGCTAACGAAAACCTTAGCAGGCCTGACAAGCTAAATTGGCTGCTCAAAATCAAAAATTAATAATTAAAGCATTAAAAACGGCTATAAAACCGCACTTTGGTGCGGTTTTGTTGCGTCAAACCGTCCTGCACAAACGCATAGCGCAGGCTTGCGTTTCTTTAACGCAAAGCTACCCACTGGCGAAATTAATCCGCCGACTAAACGATAAATGACCATCCTTTTAAAAGCGGATCCAAATTATCATTTGAGCCGAAATACGGTAATCCACGTCCCCAAGCAGGGAGCTATGATTCTACCAAATTATCCGTGAAAATAATGCTCCGATGAGTCGGAAGAAATTCTGACCACCTTTCAATTAAAAAGTGACGAACAACAAGAAGCCGCTGCACGACCGCCGCTTGCGAGCGATGAGAAAGCTGATGGACAGTTAGTTTTCACTAAAGCGTAAGCGCTATGCCTTGCCTGAAAAATTGGAGTTTATTCAAAGGCGTAGTTGTGTTGCCATCGCGAAGGCTGCCGGCTTTTACAGAGTCGAAGGCAGAAGATCTCTTTGTTCTAATCACCAGAGTACGGCGTGTAATGCACATGGTGATTTTGTGTGCTTTGGCCTGGGCTTGGATCGTCGTGGTCGTCGTGAAGTCCGTAGCGTGACTCGTGTACTGAAAGTCGCAAAACTAAATTGTCCGCCGTTTCTTCTTAAGAAAATGGTTTTAGCGCTATCATGTGCGCCTGATGATAGCCGTATTCGGGCCCAGATATTTTGGTCTAATGAGACATCGCAATGGCGCTCGAATGGGACGAGTTGTCGTGGATGTGAATTGCGAGAACGATCTTACCTCCTTTTACTCAAACCAGTTGGCATCATCACCGAAATTCTGGGTGACAATATGGCAAAAGGATGGAAGTGGAGATCGGCTCTTCTTCGTAATCATGGCGTCCTTACCGTTCCGCAGTGCGGTCGAAAAATACGTTATTCACTGAAGAAGTGCCTGAAGAAGAAGCGAGGCCGTAGTGGATACGCCATCTTCCTCTGGGCGACCGTGATGGCGAAGATGCACGCGGTTTTGATGATGCGGTACTCCATGTGCGAGTGGTGAGGCTGGAAAGCTTTGGGTGGCAATTGCCGATGTCAGCTACTATGTACGTTTACGTTTCTGCATTAGATACTGCAAAGCTTATAACCGAGGTAACTCAGTTTACTTTCCCAGATCGATGGTAGTGCCAATGCAGGAGATTTTATCAGACGGATTGTGTTCACTCGGTCCACGAGTTGAATACGCATGCGTACGGTGACGATGCGTTTCTGCAAAAGGTGAAAAACTCACGGACCATCGTTTTGCGAGCGATGACGAACTCTGGCGCGTTTGACCTGCGAAAGTCGCGGCGATTTTGAGACGGCGGTGATGAGATCCGCACGCGTTATCAAGGGGCTAGTTCCACATTTAGAAGAATTGCATCATCTCTATCAAGCGTTACTCAATGCCCGTCAAAACAACGTGGTGCTATTGATTTGAAACCGGTGAAAGCAAAATTTATTTTCAATGCCCATGGGACGAATTGAGCGCATTGAGCCTGTTGTGCGAAATGATGCTCCTACGTCATTGAAAGAATGCATGATTCTTGCGAATATTGCATCCGGCAAACTTTATGGAAAAACATAAAGAGCCTGCACTCTATCGTATTCATGCCTGCTCCAAGTGAAGAGAGAAACTGACATCTTTCCGTGCGTTCTTAAGTGAATGCGGTTTAAGCGCCGAAGAGGCATGAAACCGAGCACAAAAGATTATGCAGGAATTGTTAGCCATGGTGAAAGATACGCCGGATCGCGAGCTCCATTTCAGGCCATATTTGACTTTCAGCTCATTAAGCCAAGCGGTTTATCACGCGGATAATATCAGGCACTTTGGTTTGGCGTTAGAGACATGCTCATTTCACCCTCTCCGGTCGTCGTTATCCGGATTTAACCCTACATCGGCCGTGAGATTGAGTATTTAGCACTAGAAAAAGGCGCTAAAGCGTAAAACCACAGATACTGGCGGCTGTCATTATTCCTTTCGATGAAATGGATGATCAGGTGATCACTGTCTCAATGACCGAACGCCGTGCCGATGATGCCACTCGCGAGAGTAGCAGATTGGCTGAAATGTGTGAATTATATGCAAAGATCACGTAGCTGATGCAGGTGATCTCATCTGTAGCAGGCTTCGGCTTATTCGTACGTTTCCAGGTGATTTTATTCATTGACGGCTTGATCACATATTTCCACGCGCAGATAGCGACTACTATCAATTTGATGCAGCCTGACAACGTTTAAATCTGGTGAAAATAGTGGTATGATTTATCGTCTTGGCGATAAAAGTCGAAAATTCGCGTGGTCGCCGTTCATCTAGGGGCAAAAATGGTCGATTTCGGATACAGTCAGTCGAAAGTGCCAGAAAACCCACGTCAGTGGGAAAAACAGCGAAACAAAAAGCAGTCTTGAGGGAGCTGCACACCTAAAGGCGTCAAAAGCACGTAAAGTGCCGGTCCATAAAGACGTTTTACTAAGTCGACTAGACAGGCGGAAGAAATGATGTTTTGCAATGCTTCCCTGAGCCCCTCTCAAGAGGATAACGACAAAAGAATAAAAAGATACCATCGAAAGACCTATACATGGAAAAATATGCCCAGGCGTATCCACATGCTGCGAAAGCAGCATTTTTAGCAAATAGCCTGAGACGTTTGAGTGAGTTTTGCATGCTGAAAGGCCGTGAATGACTACGCACGACACACTCAATGAGGCTCTATGGTTTGGCATTGCGGTGCAATGTTTGTAAACCATAGGCATTGAGATATCCAATGGTAGAAAGTCCATCAAAGGTGTGCGGTGCGCGTGTGCAAGAGCCATGAGCTAAATGAACGCGAGTTTGGATGAACTTCTTGCTCGTAAACAAAATCTCTCTTTTGTCTAGTGCTTGATGGTGTGACGGATCACACAACCTAGGAGCCTGTTTACGTACTGCCGATGCAGCTGGTGCGAAAGCTTGCCGTTATCGTGCCAAAAGAGATGATCCGGCTCAGCTGCCTCTATCGCACGCTAAAGTGATGTGACGCCCGGCGCTGCGGAGAACTGTGCCATTAATTCGTGTAGTACTAACTCGCGCCGTACTGCCGGATCTACAACAGCAAAACCATAATATTTGGGTGGTAGGTACAGCTGGTTGAAAGCAGCAGACATTTACCAGAAATGAAGCTTGCGAGGTCTACTTGCCGCTTGAGTGAGTAGGGGCCGAAGGGTGAAGGCATGCGTCGCCTTACTACGTGAATGTTGCGATCAGTTGGTGTATTCCAATGGCGGGGCTCAGTGTCATCTCTACGAGATGTACCTGTTGCGACTGGCGTATGCTGGCTGAGGTGCGAGATAACGTCTAGCGCCTAAAAACGCGGCGAAAACGACCGCACTTGATATGTAGATAAATCATTATCGGCATCTTTGATAGCCTGAAATGGTTTTTCTCCTAATAGTATGGAAATCACTGAAAGTACATAATGCATGGCAACCAGCTCAATCCTTGCCTGAGGTGAGCGGGAAATGAATCCTTGACGTTGATGCAACCGCTGGGCAAAAACATCTAAGTTTTTCAGACTCATCAAACTGACTTCCATTCAGACAGTCATGCGAAAGATAGTTACGTGATGAGCTCAATCGAATAAGAAGGCAATTTATTACGCACAGGCTGTAAAACCACTAACATGATCGCCGATGGGTGATCGACTAACAAGGCTGGAGTGTCACTCCGAGGGCCAGTTTTGACTTCATTATGCATGTTGCCTGAGAATTGTCATCATTGCGGTGAAAGAAGACAATCCAAAATGGGTAAGAAAACATCGTGTCGAGACTTGGAAGTAATCACCACAAGCACTGGTTACGCCCACTCACTAATCGTGGTCGCTTGCTAAAGTAATAATACGCGCTACCAATCCAGGTTTCCTACGCTGCCGAATAGGCTAGTCCACGCTACCATGAGAAAGATTTGTCCACCATTTGCTGCTGCTTGTTGCACAGCATCAGAAAGTCGCCCCTAAATAGAGATAAGGCCAAAATGTAACAACGCTCTACGATAAGGCAGAGACTCTAAAACCAGCAGAAATCATATATTGAATAATCTTTTGCATGGATTGGTCACATGCAGATAATGCCCGCGCAACAACGGCGCACCGAGAGCAATCGCAGCTAGACACATCCATCGTTTTGATATAACCACTAATTAAGCCTGTGGTTAGTGCTGAGTCTAAGCATAAAAGCCTGCGATAGTTAACAATGCTTCGAAGTGGTGACTTTAGAAACCAGTGATCAACATACAGTAATGCACATACTAACAATGCCAGCGTCATCACTTACACCCACCGTTGAAATAATGGTGCTTGGGCGAATCCTCAAATCCCATGGCGATAATAACGAAATCACAGAGAAAGTAAGACAGGTCGTCGCACTATCTTCGCGCTAGATGGTAACGTGCCGTCATAAAGCGCGTGGTGAACAGGAACGTTGCAAAGAGTTGAACCGTGAAGCTAAATGAGCATGGATCAGGATACGCCTGCTCACTTGAACCCAAGTCCTTAAGTCAGTTCTTCGCCACGTCTAACGCTTATTTTACAACCAATGTAATAAATGGCATCGGGTACACCCCGTTATCCGCACACCTAGCGAAGCCGTTGCTAATGGTTACCTGCGGGCAACCTTCGACTGGAGGAAAATAATCTTTCCCGCGCCTATAAAGCAAAATCAGCATACCTAGTACGATGATGCTGACAAACATCAGTATTCTCAGATAAACTAAACTTTGGGGAATTTTACCTATCAGGTTGTCATTTCCAAAAGTAGATAAATTCTGTGAAATGAATCACGAACTCTATACATCGATTAAATCACACATTATCCATAGCCTATTTTCCAAAAATCAGTAAATTTGTGATAGTATCCAGCCTTTATTATTACTAGGAGAATGAATGAATAAACTAGTTGGTTCAACAAATTCAGCGTTTTTCAAATTGGAATCAGCGGCGGATTTTATTACTTTCAGCGGTAATCGCAATACTATTAGCCAATTCACAGCTCAATCAAAACTATAACGACTTTTTAAACTTCCCAGTCAGCATTCAAGTAGGGACTTTTTCTATCGATAAAACCTTAATTCACTGGATCAATGATGGTTTTATGGCGGTATTCTTTTGTTTTCAGTGGAATGGAAGTCAAAAGAGAATTATTTTGAGGGTTTCCCTTTCAAGCTATCAACAAGCGGTTTTCCCTGCTATTACTGCCGTTGGCGGAAATGGTTATTCCTGCCTTGGTTTTATATTTTTATTGCTGCAAACAAGATCCTCCACTTTAGCCGATGGCTGGGCAATCCCAATGGCGACAGACGTGGCCCTGCACTGGGCATCATGGCGTTATTAAGTAAACAAGTGCCACTCCCACTAAAAATCTTTTTACTTGCTTTGTATCATTGATGACTTACGGGGTGCAATTGTCGTGATTGCACTCTTCTTCTCCATGGATTAAGCGTGCAAGCACTCATCTGCTGCCATTGCAATTGCTGTACTTATTGCATTAAATCGCTTTTAAAGTGACCGCGCTTTGTGCCTATAGGTGGTGGGAACAATCTTGTGGGCTTCTATTAAAATCGGGCGTACATGCTACTCTGCAGGCGTTATCATCGGGTTTTGTATTCCATTGAAAGGCAAAAATGGCGAAACGCCGTTACATGACTTTGAACATATTCTTGCGCCTTGGTCATCCTTTTGTTACTTTCTGCCATTATTCGCACTTGCCAATGCGGGGGTAGAGTTTTCGATAGTATCGACTCAAGCATGCTTTCATCACCACCATTATTATTTGCGATTTCTTTGAAGCAATTATTGAAAACCACTCGGCGTATTTGGTTTCCAGCTACCTTTCCGTAAAACTAGGCATAGCAAAACTTCCGCAAGGCATCAACTTCAAACAAATTTTTGCCGTGGCGATTTTATGTGTTATCGGTTTCACCATGTCAATGTTCTTAGCAAGCCTGGCCTTCAATGCTGATGCCGGTGAAAGCATGTAAATGCCCCTTCTCGATTAAGGGATCTTATTAGGCTCCACGGTTTCTGCGATTATGGGGTATATGGCGTTAAAAGCCACAACAAGGTTATGAAATAATCACGTCTTAATATCCTTTGCCACTTTAGCAAAGGATTTTCTTTATTTACACAACTATAACAAAATCCCGCTCTGCTTTGGTGGAAATTCATTACAAACAAGCTCTTATAAGTGCAACATGATATTCACCGGGTTAGAACGCGACAGGTAAACAGATGGTAACTTTCCGGCATGCTTTCAGCGTGAATAAGCAGCATAAAAATCATAATCGCCAGAAATTTCATAACAGCTCACCACATCGGTTTCTTGTCGCATTTTTCCGTTCAAATAACTCTTGAAAGCGGGAATGTTGATTATCCATTTCCACCATCAAAAACACTAATGCCTCTACCCACGGCCTTTGGCGATACCACCGCCACTTGCTTGGTAATAACCCTTTTTCTGTCAGTAATTGAATTCGACGCTGACAGGTTGCTACCGAGCTATGCACTTTTTCCGCAAGCTCTTTTAATGGCAGAGTCGCATCTTGTTGGAGGATATTTAAAAATATCCCGATCTAATTTATCTAATTCCATGTTTACACCTTGAAAATAAATGCCAAATACCGCTCAAACTTGAGAAAAATAATCACTAATTATTTTATATTGAGAAAATTTACCACACCAGACTTTTATAATGACGTTATCAAACCTAAGGAAATATAAAAATGGCTCAAGGTATTTTTCTCGGCATCATCTCGCAATTTTTATTTGGATTGCTCTATCTATTCAGCTTATGGCTACAGCCCTTAACAGCACGGATGTGTTTGCTTGGCGAATGGTCATGATGGTGTTTGGACTCTTTTGATTATCTTCCCAACCGTAGGTTGTCGTTCGATATCAAAAATTAGTCAATGAAACCTTAGGCAAAGACAAAAACGTTGGATGTTGTTTTCGCTCGGTACACTTGATGCTGGCAGTCAATTTTGGTTTATTTATGCTTGGGCGCCTGTTGGCGGTGAAGGAGTAAACGATCGCAATGGGGTATTTCTTATTCCATTGGTGATGGCATTACTAGGGCGTATTTGGCTGAAAGAAACCCTTTCCACCATTCAAATCATCGCTTTTATGTATCGCCGCCTGCGGTGTGGCGCATGGTCTGTGAGCATAATCAAACCTTTCTCATGGAGCAGTCTTTGGGTGTGCTTAGTTTATCCCTATTATTGATTTTAAGCCGTAAAGCCATGAAGATCCCCGCATTGCAAGGCATCACGCTCGATGTGTGCTTCATTGCTATTCCTTATCTCATCTATTTGCTCATACAAGAACAGCAATTTTCTTTTGTAATCAGTGAAAGTCGATATTGGTATTTATTGCCTGCATTAGGTTTAGTGAGTGCAATCGGTTTTGTCCTGCCAATTTAAAATCAAATCAACAAATTCCGGTCAGTGTGTTCGCCGTGCTCAGTTATCTCGAGCCGACATTGCTCTTTTTAATTGCGATATTTTGGCTCAACACACAAGTTTCCTTTCCGATTACTTTACTTATGTACCGATTTGGACCAGTTTGATTTTGCTTGGCATAAATGGCTTAAGGATAAAAACATCATTAAAGAAATTGACCGCACTTTGATATCAACAAGTGCAGTCATTCTGAAATAATTCTAATTTACGTCTCATAATGAACGAACATTCATATATAGACTGAAGCCTGCTTCAGCATTTTCTCATAAGGCCTCGCATTATGTCCGATCAACAAACAGATACACAAACTTCCTCAAATAATAAATATCAACAACGTAAAAAGCTTCCATTTTTATTCTTTGCTTCTTCTGATTGCAATCGGTTCTGCGGCTTATTGGTTTTTCTTTATTAAAGGCTTTGAAGAAACCGAAGATGCCTATGTGAGCGGCAATCAGGTGATGGTCTCATCACAAGTTGCGGGAAATATTTTAAAAATTAATGTTGATAATATGGATCCTGTACAAGCGGGCGACGTGTTATTGGAACTGGATGACACTCAATGCTAAATTGAGTTTTGAGCAAGCTAAAAGCAATTTGAGCCAATGCCGATTCATAAATTTCTCAACTGAATTACACCGTAAAACAGATTGAAAATCCGCCGTTCGTGCGAGATGAAATTACAGCTTGCTCAAGTACAAGGGAAATTTAAAACCGTCGCGTTCAATTAGTGAAAGATGGAGCGATCGATAAAGAATCTTTCCAACACGCCAAAGAGCGGTTGATACTCGCTAAAGCAAACTTAACGACCTCCACAAAAACCAGCTTGAAAGCCAATCAAGCCTTGTTGTTTAGACGGTCCTTTAAGTGAACAACCACGCAAATTCAAAGTGCATTCAGTAATTTGCACAAGCTTGGTTGAATTTAGAACGCACAAAAATCCGCAGCCCAATTAAAGGCTATGGCAGAAACCGTCGTAATGTACGCAAGTGGGACAAAGCGGTTTCTGTTGGTGGCGCATTAATGGCAGTGGTCACTACCGATCAAATGTGGTTAGACGCCAACTTTAAAAGAAACACAATTAACCCATATGCGAATTGGTCAGCCAGTTGAGATTCATTTCGACCTTTATGGTAAGGATAAAACCTTTAATGGAAAAGTGGTCAGGAATTGAATAGGGGACAGGCAGCGCATTCTCATTATACCCACTCAAATGCGACCGGTAACTGGATCAGTGGTACAACGCGTGCCAGTGCGTATTCAATTGAGATCACAACAGCTCAGTGAGAAACCCATTACAGTATCGGTCTTTCTGCTACCGTGAAAGTGAATGTTAGTGATAGCCAAGGCGAAACCTTGCGTGACCAAGCGCCAGCTACAACGCTTTATTCCACAGATAGTGCTGCAATATGATGAAAGTGCGATCAATAATTTGATCGAATCTATTATTCGTGACAATAGCCATTAGGTTCTGTTATGCCGCAATCTCATTTCAAACCGCTACAAGGCGGTGCGTTAGCGATGCTCACATTGGTGCTTTCATTGGCCACCTTTATGCTCGTGTTAGACTCCACCATCGCTAACGTAGCCATTCCAACTATTGCAGGTGATTTGGGGCATCGTCGAGCCAAGGCACATGGGTGATCACTTCGTTCGGGGTGGCAAATGCGATTTCGATCCCGATTACAGGCTGGCTGGCAAAACATTTTGGTGAAGTGCGGTTGTTTTTTAATCGCAACACTATTATTCGTGCTAGCCTCTTGGCTTTGTGGTATTGCAAATAGCTTTGGAAATGTTGATCGTTTTTCGCGTCCTTCAAAAGGTAGCAGTTGCTGGCCCCATCATCACCCTCTCTCAAAGTTTATTGATTAAATAACTACCCGCCAGAAAAACGCGGAATGGCATTGGCTTTTTGGTCAATGACAATCGTGGTCGCCCGATTTGTGGCCCGATTTTTAGGCGGTTGGATCAGCGATAATATTCACTGAGGGTTGATTTTTCTTTATCAACGTTCCGATCGGGCTTTGCCGTTGTCTTAATCAGTTGGAAAAATTTTAGAAGGCCGAGAAAGTAGAATTTCTCATCAACCAGTTAATACTATTGGGCTGATTTTGTTAGCACTCGGTGTAGGGTGCGTTGCAATTAATGCTGGATCAAGGTCGCGAACTAGATTGGTTTAATTCCACTGAAATTGTGGTGCTTACCATTATCGCGGCGGTAGGTTTAATCGCCCTCATCATTTGGGAACTCACGGACGATAATCCAGTTGTGGATGTCTCCTTATTCAAATCCGAAATTTCACCGTAGGTTGTGTTTCGACTAGTCTTGCTTTCTTGGTGTATTCAGGGACGGTCGTACTCATCCCGCTTCTGCTCCAACAGGTTTATAACTATACAGCCACTTGGGCGGGGCTTGCGGCTGCACCAGTGGGATTATTGCCGATTCTACTTGCACCGATTATCGGGAAATTCGGCAATAAAATTGATATGCGGATTTTTAATCACCGTCAGTTTTTATGGTTTTATGCGCTGACCTTTTATTGGCGAGCCGTGACCTTGAACCTGAAATGACCTTTATGGATGTGGCATTACCGCAATTTGTGCAAGGCTTAGCCGTTGCTTGTTTCTTTATGCCGCTGACAACCATTACACTTTCTGGTTTACCGCCCGAAAAATGGCTTCGGCGTCGAGCTTTATTTAATTTCCTCCGAACCCTTGCCGGCTCAGCAGGCACATCACTTACTACTTTTTATTTGGTATAACCGCGAAGCCGTGCATCACACGCAACTTACAGGTCATTAATCCATATAATCCTATTTCCCAACAATTCTTCCAAACTATGGGAGTTTTGGTTTAAGTGAAGAACAAACGGCATCATATATTGCCAGACAAATCACCGCCCAGGCTTTATTATTGGTGCTAACGAGATCTTCTTAGTTTCTGCTATAACATTTATTTCCTTGGTTGTTCTCATTTGGTTTGCCAAACCACCTTTCAGCAGCAAGCATTAAATTAACTTTTAATTGAATTGGAGGTAAAAAAATGGCTAAATTTTGGATCGGTGTCGTATCAAAAGAACATGTTCCTAAGAGGAGTTGAAGGCGGCTTCGTCAAGTCTGCCACGGGAAAAAGGACCACTAACTGAATGAAAAAGGAGACTACCTTTTTATACTACAGTCCCAAGTATCAGTTAAATAGTCAAGAAAAGCTGCAAGCCTTTACAGCAGTAGGAAAGATCATCGATGACACCGCCTACCAAGTAGAAATGTTTGAAGGATTTTTTCCTTTCAGACGAGATGTCAGCTACTATCAACCTATCAGAGACTGTCTTATTGAACAGGTTAGACTACACCCTGAATGGCATCAATATGCCTCTCAACTCCGATACGGACATTTCAAAATTTCGAAAGACTTCTTTCTTTATGTTTTTGAACAAATGAAGCTTGACAATCCTGTAGAAACATAGGGCATCTCGATGCACAGAAAAATGGTTAGAAGCGGTGAAACAAGTTACGCCCTACATCATTTGAAAATAACAGAAAACACCATCTGAAAAACTCTTTATTATTCCTCAATATACGAACAATAAAGCCCATTTTTAGGAATATATTTTTATAAGTTCCCATAAAATAAACGCACTTTTTAGTAATTTTAAAAAGCACGGCTAACTTTATTCATGCTTTACGTAAACGTCATCTCTTCTAGAGATTTATTTGCTGTTTCAGGAATGAAGTATTTCACCATAAAGAACGAACCAATACAGCAAACTCCATAGAATAAGTAGGTTGGAGCTAGCCCTAAATATTTTAGCATTGGCGGAAAAATCGAAGTGACAATCACGTTACCGATCCAGTTTGCACAAGTTGCAATTCCTAATCCAGTAGTACGAATTCTATTTGGGAAGATCTCACCTAGAATAACCCATAATGCGGGTCCCCATGTACAACAGAAGAAAATATAGAAAATATGAGCACTAATTAATGCACTCCATGAAAGCACTGGTGATAAGACAAGTGTTTTCGGAAGACTGATCGGCACTCATAAAAATAAATCCCTGTAATCCAAAGGGAAACCCCCATACCAATAGAACCAATTAATAATAATTTGCGACGACCTAGTTTATCAATATAAAGCATCCCTACAATCGTCATTAACACGCCAATAATAGTTGTGCCAATTGGAACTGCAAAAGATAAACCTTGAAAAACCCACCGCACTCCAAAGTGAAGAGGCATAATACAGAATAATATTAATGCCAGTGAACTGTGCAACAAAAAGCAAGACTGATCGCCAACCAAACGACTGGTACAAATAAGGTTTTGCTTGATAAAAACATTTTTATCGAAACAACGTCATTCGGATTGCCCAAACTAATTTTAATTTGTTCTAATTTTAAATCAGGATTTGCCTCGTTAGTGTATTTCACTAATACATTTCTTGCTTCATCAAGTCTATTTTTACTGACTAAATAACGTGGTGATTCTGGCAGTTTAAGTGCCATAATACCATATAGCACCGCAGGAAATACCTCAACTAATAACATCCAACGCCATGCAAGTAAGCCGCCCCATAAAGGTGCATTAGGGGAATTATCGATATTCGCTAACACATAATTTGAAATAAAAGAAACGAGCAGACCAATTGCGATAGCTAATTGTTGCAGGCTACCCAAACGTCCACGTAAGTGGGCAGGAGAGACCTCTGCAATGTATGCAGGAGCAATAACCGCTGCAATCCCTACACCCAATCCTCCAACTAAACGCCAAAAGGAAAAATCCCATAGGTTAAAAGCGAATGCAGAACCTATCGCTGAAAGAGAAAATAATACAGAAGCAATAAGCATCACTTTCACTCGACCAAACTTAATTGCTGCAATCCCGGCATACCATGCACCAATTGCAGAACCAATCAATACGGATGCAACTGCGAAACCTAATTCACCTGCCGTTAAGCCAAAGCCGAATTCAGGGCTTTTGATTGACTCAACAGTACCACTGATCACCGCTGTGTCAAAACCAAACAAAAAGCCTCCTAATGCGGCAATAACAGAAATATAAATAACTGCACTTTTCATCTTAAACTCCTTGTTGTCCCAACCATTCAAAAATGGAATTTTGTCCTGATGTTAATTGGTTGTCGTAAAGAGGTAAAAAGACACAATGTGGATCGATAACTTTTCCCTCTATGACTACCTTTCCATAAAGCGTAAACATTGCTTGTGTAGATTTTTCATTGTAGATTTGTTCAAGAAAATTAAAGGCTATTTTTCAATCGGTACGACTTCATCTAAGGCACTATGAATAAGCCATATTTTTTATTCTTTAAACGATGTAATTTTTCTAGAGAAGGAAGTTTCGCAGGGCAAGCTAATTAGAGCTGCAGCAAATAAATCAGGTGCATCAGAAAAAGCCGTAATCCCTTGGTATCCTCCCATTGAACCGCCAACAATATAAACACGTTTGGGATCAATATCTTGATGCCTAATCAAAAGCATCTTGGATTAAAGCTAATAAATCAGCGGTGTAATCTCGTTCACCATAATAATATTGACCATTTTAATAGAAATTTATCTACCCAAAAACTAGGACATTGAGGAGCAAGAATATAAGGATAATCCAGCATATCTTGGTGTAATTGGTTTACGAAAGTCACCGCCATTTTATCGGCGAGAATATTGCTCTGATTATTTCCCCCTCACCTGCACCGTGCAAACAAATAATTAATGGATGTAATTGAAAAAGAAGCCTTAGGGTTGGTAGAAACTACAAGTGAGATCTTGATAAGTAAAATGAGTGAAACCTGGATATCAAGGCAAAGAATCGGCAAAATATGACATTTGCGATACTGAAATATGAAGCGATTGATCAAATTCAATTTTTAGCTGTAATTCCGACCGCACTTGAGTAAATCATTCAACATCAAAATGTAGTAATTTTGTGGTAAGACAATGTACATCTGGTTGAATAAACAATGTAAAAATTATTCGAATCATTTTTATGGCAGGCATTAAAAGTCTAGTTTTACCCATCGATGTTGAGTATTTAAACTCTTCACCCAAACTGAGACTTGCGAAATTGAGAGAACTGAAATTGCCCGATGAAAAGACACAATTCAATACGCGTAAGCTGTGCGCCTAATACATTTACATTTGCAATAGGCTGACATTGACAACTAAATGGGTGAGAACATTCCATATTATCCCCCTTCGTTTATATGCTGAGGATAATAGCAATCTGTTCATTAACCTTCAATAATCGAATTAAAAAATAACCGCACTTTGATGATATTCAAAAGTGCGGTTAGTTTTTCTAGCCTTTTGCCAAGATATCTTTTAAAAATCTCGCAGTATGTGAACCTTTGACTTTGGCCACGTCTTCCGGTGTGCCTGTCGCGATGATTTGACCACCGCCACTGCCCCTTCTGGACCAAGATCCACAATCCAGTCTGCGGTTTTGATCACATCTAAATTGTGTTCGATCACCACGATAGTATTGCCTTGATCGCGCAAGCGGTGTAACACTTCGAGAAGTTGTTTAATATCAGCAAAATGCAAGCCGGTTGTCGGTTCATCCAAAATATAAAGGGTTTTACCAGTATCGCGTTTTGAAAGCTCTGTCGCTAACTTAACGCGTTGCGCCTCACCACCTGAAAGTGTGGTAGAAGACTGACCTAAACGAATATAAGACAAGCCCACATCCATTAGGGTTTGCAATTTACGTGCAATCATTGGGATCGCATCAAAAAAACTCGCGGGCTTCTTCCACCGTCATATCTAATACTTGGTGAATAGTTTTGCCTTTTGTATCGGATTTCCAAGGTTTCACGGTTATAGCGTTTACCTTTACATTGATCACAAGGTACATACACATCCGGCAAGAAGTGCATTTCAACTTTCAGCACACCATCACCTTGGCACGCTTCACAACGACCACCACGCACGTTAAAGCTAAAACGTCCTGGGTTATAACCACGCGCACGTGCTTCTGGCACGCCCGCAAATAATTCACGAATTGGCGTGAATAAGCCTGTGTAAGTCGCTGGGTTAGAACGCGGTGTACGGCCTATTGGGCTTTGGTTAATATCGATCACTTTATCGAAATATTCTAAGCCTTCAATGGATTTATAAGGCGCAAAATCCGTTTTCTCCGCACGATTTAAAGCATTTTGAGCCAGTGGGAATAAGGTATCATTAATTAACGTTGATTTGCCTGAACCAGATACCCCCGTGATACAAGTAAATAATCCCACTGGAATTTCTAAATTCACGCCTTTCAGATTATTCCCTGTCGCGCCTTTTTAATTTTTAAAAGTTTGCTTTTATCAAGTACGGTTCGTTTTTCGGAATTTCGATTTTTTTCTTCACCCGATAAGAACTTACCTGTAATCGAATTTGGGTTTGCCATAATCTCTTTGGCTGTGCCTTGTGCGATCACTTGGCCACCATGCACACCCGCGCCAGGACCAATATCAATAATATGATCGGCTTCTCGAATGGCATCCTCATCATGTTCAACCACGATTACCGTGTTACCTAAATTACGCAAATGAATCAGCGTATTTAACAAACGTTCATTATCGCGTTGATGCAAACCGATAGAAGGCTCATCCAATACATACATGACGCCAACTAAGCCTGCACCAATCTGACTCGCAAGACGGATACGTTGCGCTTCACCACCCGAAAGGGTTTCGGCAGAACGAGAAAGGGAAAGATAATTCAAACCCACATTCACTAAGAATTCTAACCGTTCTCTGATCTCTTTCAGGATTTTTTCTGCAATTTGTGCTTTTTGCCCCGTTAAGGTGAGTCCTTGGAAAAACTCAAGGCTTTCACCAATGCTTTTCTCTGAAATTTGTGGCAGTTAATATTACCGATATACACGTTACGAGCTTTTTGGACGAAGACGCGAGCCACCACAATCTGCACAAGGGCGGTTGCTGATATTTTTTTCGCCAATTCTTCGCGCACAGACATAGATTCCGTTTCTTTGTAACGGCGCGCCATATTATTCAAAATCCCTTCAAAAGGATGTTTGCGGATCACTACATCGCCACGGTCGTTCATGTATTGGAATTCGATTTCTTCCTTGCCTGAACCGTGCATCACAATATCTTTTAATTTTTTTGTGGCAAATCTTCGTATGGCGTTTCAATATCAAATTTATAATGTTTCGCCAACGAGGTAAGCATTTGATAGTAATAGAAATTGCGACGATCCCAACCTTTTCACCGCACCGCCCGCGAGAGAAATGCTTTCATTTTTGCACCACGCGGCTTTCATCAAAGAACTGCTGAACACCCTAAACCATCACAAGTTGGACACGCCCCTGCCGGGTTATTAAATGAGAATAAGCGAGGCTCTAATTCTGGTACAGAATAGCCACAATGCGGACAAGCAAAGTTTGCTGAGAAAACCAACTCTTCAGCTTTAGGATCATCCATATCTACCACAACCGCTGTACCACCAGAAAGCTCCAAAGCCGTTTCAAAAGATTCCGCCAAACGTGTGGCTAAATCTGACCGCACTTTAAAGCGATCCACCACCACTTCAATGGTATGTTTTTTCTGTAAAGCAAGTTCAGGCGGATCAGATAAATCACAGATTTCACCATCAACTCTTGCGCGAATATAACCTTGTGCAGCCAAGCTATCTAACAGCTTAACATGCTCACCTTTACGGTTTTTCACCACAGGCGCAAGCAACATCATTTTGCTTTCTTCAGGCAAGCTTAGGACTTTATCCACCATTTGGCTGATGGTTTGTGCCGTTAATGGCACATCATGATCTGGACAACGCGGCTCCCCTACGCGAGCAAACAGCAAACGCAGGTAATCGTAAATTTCTGTGATCGTGCCCACGGTTGAACGCGGGTTATGAGAAGTGGATTTTTGCTCAATAGAAATCGCTGGCGACAAGCCCTCAATCGAATCCACATCCGGCTTTTCCATCAAAGAAAGGAACTGGCGTGCATAAGCAGAGAGCGATTCCACATAACGGCGCTGACCTTCCGCATAAAGCGTATCAAATGCTAAAGAGGATTTGCCCGAACCGGACAAGCCTGTAATCACAATTAATTTATCGCGTGGAATGATTAAATTGATGTTTTTAGGTTGTGAGTTCTAGCCCCACGAATGTCGATAGTATCCATAAAAAAAGCGATTGCCTTAAGAAAATAAATTCAAAAATTGCGACCATTATCGCATATTTCAATATCTGTGCAAATATCCAGTTAATTTTTTATGGATCTTTTGTTTCTTTTAAGGCAAAATAACCAAAATTTTTTTCACCTTATTTCTAAAATATAGAGGATTCTATGGCAGGGTATTAATAAAAGTAATCATCGTGGGTAATTTAGGGTAATGATCCTGAAATCCGCACGATGCCAAATGGCGAAGCGGTAGCAAATATCAGCGTAGCAACAAGTGAAAGCTGGACGGATAAAAAACACGGGTGAACGTCGTGAAGTCACCGAATGGCACCGTATCGTGTTATATCGTCGTTTTAGCGGAAATTGCGGGTCAATACTTACGCAAAGGTTCACAAGTTTATGTTGAAGGTCGTTTAAAAACCCGCAAATGGCAAGATAACAACGGCCAAGATCGTTACACCACTGAAATTCAAGGTGATAACTTACAAATGTTAGGTGGTCGCAATCAAGAGATGGGCGGCTTTTGCACCAGCACAATCTGCACCACAACCAAGCTATCAATCTCGTCCAGCACAATCTGCGCCAGCACCACAAGCTGAGCCTCCAATGGATGCGTTTGATGACAACATTCCGTTTTGAGTTACATATAATTTAAACATGATGAAGGGTCTGAAGTTATGTCAGACCTTTTTATAACTATAAAGTCAGGGGCATTTTTAGCATAAAAAGTGCGGTCATTTTTTTCTGTGAGTTTTTCCAACTTGAATATCGTAAGTTTTAACCGCACTTTTTATCGTGATAAGAAAATAGAAATTTTTAGGGAAGCAATTACGCAATCACCGATACTATAACAGCATCAACGTGTAGGTCTGCCTTGGAATTTCATTAGCACTGAAATAATGGGATTTTTGCCAATCTCTCTCAAAAAAGAGCTTGTAAGGCCATTTGCTTATTGATTAATCCTTAGAAAAATAGGCCCAAACGTGGATATTTGCGCTATCGGGGGAAAAGAATAGTTGTGCATGGTCTGTAGGAGTTAACTTAAAAAGATTAAGAAAAATTATTCTGTCATTTGGAAAAACTAAAGAATAATATCCCAGGTATAAATTTTGTTGACTACATTATAAGTTAACTTATAATAAGCACACATATGATCAAAGGGGAATTACAATGGAATTTAGTTTTAGTTTGAAAAATCAAAGCTACAAAAAGAAGATGCATGGGAGTACTATGCAAATATTGAAAAATGGTATAATTGGGAAGAAGATTTAAAAACATTACATTGAAAGGTAAATTTGAAACTGGTTCATGCGGAACTATGGAGCTTGAAGGAATGCCTCCTATGGAATATCAGCTTACTCTTGTAAAAACCTTTTTGAAGAATTCTGGGATAAAACAGAAACTCCTTTTCGGAGATATTCTTTTCGGTCATCAAATAATTGATAATAATGACGGAAGCGTGAATATAAAACACACTGTGATTTTTAGATAGTGAAGATGAGCAACATTTGGAATTTTTAAAAACAAGTTTTTTTCAGATGTTCCTCAGTCTATATTTATTCTAAAAAAATCGTTTGGAAAAATAAGGTGATTGCTGTTTGTTTACATCAAAATATAAAGACAATTCAGAAAAAAATCAACAGGATTGTTGTTCATGAGGGTGTACAATAAATGGCATCTTATGATAAAAAGAGTTAAAGAAAATAAATTTGACACACCCTCAATTTGTTGTTTTTAGCTTCTCTTGCTTATCTATCGCAAAATGACAATGAAGTTACACAAATTATGATTTCAAAACTCTCAGAAATAGATGTCATGACGGTATCTCAAATATTGAGTTTATTGGAAAAAAACATGATTTTTGTGAAAAAGAAAAAGAACATTCAAGAGATACGAGAGCAAAAGTTGTTATTTTAAACAAAAAAAGGAGAAGAAATATTACAAACAGCTGTTCCGTTAATTGAGCAAATTGATGAGTTTTTTTTCGGAAAGTTGGATAACGACGAAGAACAATTTAAGCATTTTCTTGTTAGATTAAACAAAGAATAAGAATATTATTTATAATTTATGGAGTTGTCAATTTTGACAGATCCATATTACATTTGAAAACTCAAAAATAGAGCATAGCTATAAAACATCATTTATAAATGTCAAAAGCCACTCTTTCGAGTGGCTTTATTTTAGGATTAAGTTTCCAAATTTTACCTGATTGCACATCATGAATAGCTTGAAGGATTTCTTCTCGACTATTCATAACAAATGGGCCATATCCTACAACAGGCTCATTGAGAGGCTCTCAGTGAGAATCAATAATTTTGCAGTATTATTGGATTCAATCAACACATCTGCAGCACCACGCTCAAAAGGTAACCAATTCACCTCGCCGAGCAATTACGTTGCCACTAACTTGGATCGTGCCATCTAATACAAGGATAATCACATTGTGACTTGCTGGCACGCTGAACATATAGGCAACATTCGCATTCATTGTGGTATCCCATATTAATTGAGCTGAATGTATCCGCAGGGCCTTTCGTATCGAGTAATTCGCCAGCGATAACTCTGACTGAACCTGCATTATTCGGTAATGCCACGACCGGAATATTTTCAGCTTTAATCGCTTGATATTTAGGCGTTGTCATTTTATCTTTTGCCGGCAAATTGACCCATAACTGCACCATCTCGAACAAACCGCCTTCTTTAGCAAATTTTTTTCAGAGTGCATTTCCTCATGCATCACGCCAGAACCGGCTGTCATCCACTGAACATCACCCGCACCAATCGTACCACCACCGCCATGTGAATCTCGATGCGATACTTCACCTTGATAAGCAATAGTCACCGTTTCAAAACCTCTGTGAGGATGTTCACCGACACCACGTAAAGCAAATTTAGAATCATCGCGACGACCACCTTGGAAAAATTTGGGTTCGTTGTAATCCATTAAAAAGAAATGGATCGAGATTTTTATCTTTATCGTGATAACTAAACATCGAGGCGACATGAAAGCCATTTCCTACCCAATGTTTTGCTGGGGCAGTAAAAACATTTGCAACTTTTTTCATATAAAACTCCTTTGTTAATTTGTAGAACCTATCGTTCTGCCAATGCGAGAGTATTATATGGTTCAAAAATAAGAGATAAAAGATGACTTTAATTGAAGAATATTTTTACCAAAAGGAAACAATTAAAAATTAAGCTGATATAAAAGAACAATTGAAGAGAATTTACAAAAACACCTAAAAATTTAACCGCTCTTTATAATAAAAATCCCTAAATTCTGAATCTAGGGATCTTTGCTTTAAATAATATGTTGTTTTATTTTCAAACCTTTTAACCAAATCTTCATAACCGCCATGGTTGATTACATTGGTATAGCCTGCATTTTTCAACTCAGTGAGTGCGGCTTCGGCACGACGACCGCTACGGCAGTAAAGATTGAGCGGTGCATCTTTATCTGAACCAAGCGCTTTTAACACCGTCAATGATTTTTATCATGTGGAATATTCACCGCATCTTGTAAATGGCCAGCATTAAATTCTTCGGCAGAACGTACATCAATCCAAACACCTTTTTGCTTTTTCTGGTTGTACCATACTTTTGTTTTGGCTTGCGGGTAACATCTGCATGAGCAACAAAAGAGGTGGTAATGGCAACCGCTGAAATTGCTACAGCGAGTAATTTTTCATCATTCAATCTCCATTAAATAGAAATAATAGGTTTGCTTAATAACTCAGATAGTGTTGTTTTATAGTACTCCTAAATAGAATGACAATAAATGGTAAATTAAGCAAAAACACTTGAAAAATTTGACCGCACTTTTTAATATCTTCCTCTATTCATTGTTTCCTACGAGTAAAAGATGTTATTCATAAACTGGTATTTTTCACACAAAGATTTAACCGTACAATCTGCCCCATCAAATAACAAAGGAGAAAATAATGAAAAATGCCTGTATTGTTTGTTGGGCATGGTAGCCCGATGAATGTGTTAGATAAAGAAACCCGTTCAATCAGAATTTCAGCCTAATCACACAAAAACTTTCCAAAACCAAAAAGCCATTTTGATGATTTCCGCACATTGGTATAGCAGCCGTTTGCAGGTGACCTCAGGTGAACACCCTGAAATGATTTACGATTTCTACGGTTTTCCCGATGAACTCAGCCAAGTGCAATATCCCGCACCCGGTTCGCCTGAATTGGCAGAGCAAGTGCGGTCATTATTACAGCCGGAAAATGTCGAGCTAAACCCAACACGTGGTTTTTGATCATGGTGCTTGGGCGGTATTGAAATATCTGTATCCCGATGCTGATATTCCCGTGGTGCAACTGAGCCTCAACCGTTTACAATCGGCAGAGTGGCATTTCAACTTTGGCGAAAAATTATTTGCTTTGCGAGAACAAGGCGTGCTGATTATTGGCAGTGGCAACATTGTGCATAATCTAGGGCGATAAGTTGGGGAGCATATCGACCAAATCGGCGCGGGTTATGACTGGGCGTTTGCTTTCCGTGAAACGGTCAATCAGGCGATTGCGATACAAGATGATGAAACTTTGGTGCATTATGAACAGTTAGGCGAAAAAGCCGAGCTTTCTGTGCCAACACCAGATCATTATTTGCCGTTGCTGTACATCATGGCATTACGAGAACCGCAAGATGATATTACGTTTTTCAATGATAATTTGATTGCAGGATCTCTCAGCATGACGTCGGTTTTAGTGGGATAACATATTTGCAAAAACATTTGGAAAACTGACCGCATCTTTAAAAGAAAAAGGCTATCTGAAAATCTAACATTCAGATGGCCTTTTTAATTTATTCAATGATTTCTTCGCAGGCTCTACTTCACCCACGGCTTTCTGAGATTTTTCATCCATTTCCACTTTAATATTGTGGTCTACCACCACATTCATATTAATAGTGATACCTTCCCTTTGTGTGTCCAATTGAATGGTCGGTGTGCAAGATGTAAGTGTAAATATTGCCGCAAAAAATAAAAAAGTGCAGTTGAAATTTAAAGTGTTTTATCATTTCTCTTTGTCTAATTGCTTATAAAGTTTATATTGCAGATTTTTGTTCAAATTGTGAGCCGTAGTCAATCATATTCCACAATTCAAACATATTTTTCTTGGTGCGTATAATTCAACGTTATCGGATTATGAGTTCGCTTGGTTGGATTAAACCCGCTAATACTTGCACGCAACGTCATTTTGTCCTTTCGGATCGAGCGTCACAGTCGCATGGGAGTTCTTCAACTCCATTTCTTTTAATAAATCCACCAAAATATTCTCTGTCCAACCGCCTTTTTTTCAGCCCTTTTCACCATTTCATCCGTTAATTTGATGAACACATTTCCCACTTGTTCCAATGTGCCATTACAAATCAAACATTCCTTATGCCCGAGCCAAAATGGCAGGGGTCGCATTACACGGACCAGCTAAGGTTACTTGGTTATATTGTGCCAAAAGCTAACACTTGGGCTAAATCGATATTGGTAAAGGAAAGTGTCGCCATTTTTACTTTGTGGAAAAGTGAGCTGAGGTACCGTCAATTCACCATCAAATAAGGAAAGTTTCACATTTTTAAGATAAGTGGATTTTTCATGGTATTCGGATAGCGCCCGAATAAATGCAATTCCCCATTTGCAACAGAAAGCGCGCCATAGCGAATATTTTTAGTCGAAATATGAATGGGTTTGCCCAAAGCCACTTGTAATGCCTCGTTTTCATAATTCATTGGAAAGCGAATATTCAAACCATACACTTCACCATCTGGCATGGTGATTTTTGCCGCCTTTTCAGGTTCAGCTCTCCGCCCATTTTCACGCCATTGGTATTAATCACAAATTTGCTCTGTCCTTTGATGCTACCCTCATGAATTAACCAGTTCCATTTTTGTGGGAAGAGTGATTGGAACACTTTTGCGGATTGTTCTTTCCAGCTGATTTCACCTGAAAGTGCACTATTCTGATATACACCCAAAACATCTAAAAGGTCCAAGCGAGGCCCGCCTTTAAATCACCTGCAAAATTGAAGTTACTGATACTCTTACCATCAATGCCTAAGCCAAAAACAGGCGAAACAAAACGACCGCCATAAGCTAGTTCAATCCAATCAGTTTTTGCTTGCAACAAGCCTCGAATATGTTCTTCTTCATAATCCCAGCGGAGTCGATCTTTAAGTTCCAATGAAAGTGGCGCCATTTTTACCTCTTTCATTTTGACTTCTTTGGAATGGGCAGAAAAGTTGATTTAATTCAATATGATCGGCTTCCCAAAACCCTTACCTTCCATTTTTGACTGGCGTATTTAAGGATTTCAGTTTGCGCTTCCATTGATAATCCAATCCCAACGGTTTGTCGTTTGTTTTCCACCGACTGTAACTTATGTTCTTCATCTCCGGAAGTCAAACACGGTTTTAATACCCGCAATAAACTCGTGGGCGTTTCCGTCTAATTTTAGATTGAGATTTTCAAACTGCGGGGTTGTGCCATTCAACGTTGCCTGCAAACGCCCTTCTAAGCCATAACGACCGATAATAATGTCATCTAACGGCAAACGAACATGTAACTTGGTGTCCTCTTGCTCGTTATCCATTTTAAAGATAGAACCCGGATAAAAATACACCACTGGATGCGTAAAAATCCCGCCTAGATGATAAGTTAAATTGGTGAGAGCCACAGTCGAGTTATAACGTAAAATCCCCGCGGGTTTTTCAGCTCAAAGTCCAATTCATTTATTATCATCGCCCCCACCGAGTTTCGCCATTTTTACCTGAAAATCACGATCTCCCTTTGCCCATTTCACCAAAGGTTTGCAAGATCACGTTCATATCGATGCTTAACGGCAACAAAGCCTTCTGCCGCACGGTGAATAGATAAAGCCAAAGGAAGCCTTTTAATCGGTTGATAGCTATCGAAGGTCCAATAAAATTTCCCCATGAAATATCCAAACCGTCTTTTGGTGAAGACGAAAGGCACATCCAACAACGGCGAATTTGCCGCTAAATCTTGAACATTTAACTGACCATCCGCACCTTGCCACGACACTTTTGCCTCACCTTTAGTTACAGCAAGTTCTGGGTTATTCCAATTGAATAAAACATTTTCCTTGTTGAGGCAGTTGAGAAAGATCGGGCTCAAAAATTCGCAGTGAACTGAAGATCGTAGTTTTTATCGCCCGCTTGTTTTGATATCGGTATTACCCGTCCATTGAAAGATTCCATCTCGTGGCGTGACCGTGGATTTGGTGATGTAGCTCAAGCCCATCATTATTGGCTTTAGCCTCAAGGGCTAACTGGTTGCCGTTATAGTTGGCATCTAATGCCCAATCAGCTGATAAAAAGGCTGCAAAGCAGCTTGTCTTAGTGCGTCGGTATTTGTTAATTGAACGTGTTTAACTTTTAACATCAGAAATAGGCAATGCCGCCCAAAGTGCGGTCAAATTTGGTGGTGTGTTTTCAGCGTTATCGCTTGGTAAATGAGTTAAACAATCATAATTCAAGCTAGCCTTTTCAATATCAAGACTATGCGTATTCCACCAAGTGAGTTGTGTATTATTGAGATTTACGGAAGGTACATTGATCTGTTTTCACTTTTTAGCTCTGGCAGCGTTAAACCTGTTGCTTCCCATTGCCAATCATCGGCTAATTCAATGTGATAATGCGGTGCTAAAAATGATTTGCAAGTTGTTCCACTCGTTTCGGGGTCGCAAAAACGCGTAATAAAGCCAACGCTACTACGATCAGAGCAACAAAATAATCAAAGCCCTCAGGCAACGCTTTCGCATAGATTCCCCAATTACGCGATTACTCAATAAATAGAGGCGTATTCTATCCTATCTCGCCCCAAATAGCTCAACCAACTTATCTCCAAAGAAATAAAATACCAATCCAAAAGCAACAATGATTAATCCGATGAATTTCGTGATATTTACTTCTCGAATTGGCATACCGATAAGTCCAAAATGATCGATGGTTGTTGCGGTGATTAATTGCCCTACGATGATAAAATAACATCGCGGTAATGCCTAATTTAGGCGCAAGCACAAAACCGTTGTGAAGACGACGATTGCACCAAGTACCCCACCGATTAATTTCCACCAAAGGTTGTGAAGGGATAGCAGACAAATTTCCCCATAAATCGGTTTTCACCCAAGCAATAAAGAGAACTATCGTTCCCACGGCAAAGAAATAAAGGTCGCGATCACCGCTTCGCCACTCATGGCTTTTACGCGAGTTGTGTATTAATTGCCGATTGCGTGGCGAGTGCGACACCTGCCGCTAAGGCGATAATGAGATAAACAAAAACATTGAAACTCCCAACAGAAGAATTTGGCTTATTTTAACCTTTTTCCTATTTGTCTTGTCGCGAAATGCTTTCCATTCTGAAAAATAATCAAAAATCTACCGCACTTTTGCATTTCATTTATAAATACCTCAAAAGTTGTAAGTCATCTTACCTGTTTATTTGATCTCGATCACCATTTGACTATTCTTGATTTGACGGTAATCTTCAAATCAATACACTGACTCCATTTGAAGCAATCGTTTGCCTAACGTATTGAAAGCAAAAATAGACTGATTTTATCAACTCAATGGGAGGAATATCCGCGACCCACATTATCGTTGCAACGCACGGTAAGTTTTCTGAAGAAATCGTCAATTCCGCCGCTATGGTGTATGGCGAAGATGAAAACTGCCATGTCGTGACTTTCTTACCGGGTGAAGGCGGTGAGCATTTAATCGAGAAATACAATGTGATTATTGCCACGCTGCCTGAAAATGAACCGGTGCTCTTTCTGGTTGATTTATTTGGTGGTAGCCCCTATAACGCGGCAAGCCGAGTCGCCAGTGAAAGAAATAATACCGATATCGTCACTGGCATTAATCTACCGATGTTACTAGAAGTGCTCGATGCCAAAGATGGCGCCAGCTTAGATGAATTGGTGAAACCGCGAAAGAAGTCGGGGTCGCTGCCGTAAAAATCCTTCCGTCAACCCTAAAAAGAAAGCAAGCCTGCTCCAACGCCAGCAGCCAAACCAGCTGAAGCACCAAAACCGCTCAAATCCAACCGCACTTTCAGGCAATATGAGACATTTCCTTATTGCGTATTGATAGCCGTTTGATCCACGGTCAAGTGGCAACCTCTTGGGCAAAAAGCGGTGAAATGTGAAGCGATTTTTGCGGTAAATGATGATGTGGCGAATGATCCACTTCGTCGTGATTTGTTACTCCAAATCGCGCCTGAACATTTGAAAAGCTTATGTGATTCCAGTGGAAAAAGCCATTAAGGTGTATCACAACCCGAAATATGCGGGTAAAAACATTCTTTGGTTAGTGACCAACCCAGCAGATATCGTACGCTTAATTGAAGGCGGCGTGAAAATTGATAAAGTCAACGTGGGCGGCATGACCTATCGCGAAGGAGACAAACTTATTTCTCAAGCGGTTGCGGTCAACCCAACAGATGTCGCCGCATTTAAACAGCTTTTTAGATAAAGGTGTGGAATTAAGCTTACAACAAGTGGCGAGCAGCCCGAAATCAATGCTCACGCACAAAGAGCTTGATGCGATTCAATTTTAATTACGAGGACAATTCATTATGACAACAATGAAATTATTTTTAGTCACGCTCGTTGCCGCCATTTGCGGTATGGGGAGTGTATTGGACGAACGTCAAACTCATCGTCCTTTAGTTGCTTGTACCCTAATCGGTTTAGTATTAGGGTAATTTAGAAACCGGTATTATTGTCGGTGGTACCCTTGAATTAGTGGCATTAGGCTGGATGAACGTCGGTGCGGCAATGGCACCGGATGCGGCATTAGCCAGTGTGGTGCAACTATCCTCGTCATCAAAGGCGGCCAAGATAAAGGAAGTGCATTAGCGATTGCAATTCCAGTGGCCGCGGCAGGGTCAAGTATTAACGATCTTCGTTCGTACTTTAACCATCTTCCTTCAACACAAAAGCCGATGATTTTGCCGCAAAAAGCGAACTTCCGTGGCATTGAATTCTGTCACTTCAGCGGTCTTGCATTACAAGCATTACGTGTGGCAATTCCAACCTTCTTTGTTGCGTTAGTGGCCGGTACAGATACGGTGACTGAAGCATTGAATGCTATTCCAGAAGTGGTCACTCGCGGTTTACAAATTGCCGGTGGCTTTATCGTAGTCGTCGGTTATGCAATGGTCATCAATATGATGCGTGCAGGCGCATTAATGCCATTCTTCTTCCTAGGCTTTGTAATCGCCTCTTTCACCAATTATAACCTTGTAGGTCTCGGTATTTTAGGCACATGCTTAGCGATGATTTACATTCAATTAAATCCACGTTTCCATCAATCTACTGCTCCACAAGCAGTTGCAAAACGTGAATTAGCTGACGATGAACTTGAAGGACTATAAGGAAGAAATTATGACTGAACAAACTAAAAAATCATTAACAAAAGGCGATATTCGTAGCACTTACTGGCGTTCAACTTTCTTGCTAGGTTCCTTCAACTTTGAGCGTATGCAAGCAATGGGTTTCTGTGTATCGATGATCCCAGCCATTAAACGTCTTTACAGCAAAAAAGAAGATCAAGCGGCGGCATTAAAACGCCACCTAGAATTCTTCAACACCCAGCCTTGGGTAGCCTCATCTATTATCGGTGTAACCGCCGCGATGGAACAAGAACGCGCGAATGGCAACGATATTGATGACTCAGCAATCAGCGGGGTGAAAGTCGGTTTAATGGGACCATTAGCGGGTGTGGGTGACCCAATTTTCTGGGGAACATTACGTCCTGTACTAGCGGCACTTGGTGCGGGCTTAGCCATTACCGGTAACCTTTTAGGGGCCATTGCTTTTTCTTCATCGGTATTAACCTTTTGCCGTGGGTTTAACTCGTTGGTATGGCTTTAAATATGGTTATGAAAAAGGCACCACCATCGTTAACGATATGGGCGGTGGCCGCTTACAAAAAAATTGACGCAGGGGGCGTCTATCCTCGGTCTCTTTGTCATGGGCTCACTGGTATCGAAATGGACGAGTATCAACATTCCATTAGAACTTTTCTCGCTATAAAAACCAAATGGGCGAAGAAGTGGTTACCACTGTACAAAGCGTGTTAAATGACCTTCTCCCTGGCCTTGCAGCGTTAGGTTTAACCTTTCTTATGTATGTATTTATTACGTAAAAAATCAACGCTATGTACATCATCTTCGCCTTATTCGGCGTGGGTATTTTAGGCTATCATTTTTGGGTGTGTTAGCCTAATACATTATGATATTGCCTTCTCTCTTTCTCTAGAGGGAAGGCAAATTTTTTAGCATGACATATAAATCCTATGAACTGGAAAGATCTCATTAAGCCACCACCGGCTGAAGGCTATATTAAAAATTCATCCAATTTAGTGACCGCACTTTTTGTTCTGGCGGGCATGCTTTAATACCCACTAATGGCTATGGTGCCGTCATCGCCTTTAATTGCCGCGCTGATTGTATTAATCGGGCAAAAATGCTGATTGCTCAAACCAATAAAGATTTCACAGAAATGCAATTAGCCGAAAAAGCAATTCCAAGCAACCCAAAACAGCGACTACCTCAGCTGATTGAAGCTCGTGCTACTCAAATGCTGCGAGACAACAAAGTGCTTTCCGAAAAAGGCAAAAAAGAGTTGGAGAGATTGCTGTCTATCGTCAAAAACCACTTGGCATAGCGGCTCCAAAATAATCATAACTTTTAGCTATATGAAATAAGCTTTTTCTTCTTTTTCTTACTAAATTTAGACAGGTATTATCAAGCGGAAATTTATGATTTATCCCTTAGGAGTAGTTTATGTCTCAATTTAAAAATTCCACACCATTGAATCAGCCCCTGAAGCAGCACAAGAAGCCTTTGAAAAGCCGTACAAAATGCCAATGGGTTTATTCCAAATTTAATTGGTGTTCTTGCGAATGCCCCTACTGCACTTGAAACTTATCGCACAGTCGGTGGCATTAATGGTCGTAACAGCTAACGGCAACAGAACGCGAAGTGGTGCAAATTACCGCGGCCGTAGTCAATGGCTGTGGTTTCTGTGTAGCTGGCCACACGAAAATCGCTTTAAAAGTATTAAAACTTGAAGAAGAGCTTGTAAATCAAATTCGTGCAACTGCTCGTATTGAAAGTGATAAAAAACTCGATACTTTAGCGCGTTTCACCCTTGCTGTTATTTTGCAAAAAGCAAAATTAACGGAAGCTCAACTTAAAGCATTCTTTGATGCGGGTTATACCCAAGAAAATGCTATTGATGTGATTTTAGGTGTCAGCCTCGCCACATTATGTAACTATGTGAATAACATCGCTGAAACCCCAATCAACCCTGAATTACAGGCATTTGCATAATCAAGCCAATATTACAATATTAAAAAGTGCGGTCAAAAATGACCGCACTTTTTATTCCTTCACAAATTGTTTTAATTTGATCTGAATTCAAATGTCCTGGTTGTGCTTTGATAAGATTTAAAGTCCTTATCTAATAACAAATTAAACGGATAGCCTAATACATTGGCTCGTTTAATGATTTCACCATTTTCATCCAATAATACGGTGATATTTTTATAGTCCAAGCCTTTATACCAATTGATAAATTTTGAGCTATTTTGTTCGTTCTTTTGTCCTGGTGAAGCAATCGTAATCACATTAAAAATCAAGATTCTTTTCAGCACTAAAGATCATCAATTTCCGCTAAAGCCCTGCTAAAGCCAAATTGGACACCAAGATGCCCACATTTTTGATATAAAGCGGTTTGCCTTGATATTGTGATAAAGGTGACGGTTTGATTATCCAACGTCTTTCAAGGATATATCCGCCAAAGACACCTTCTCTTGAGCAAAGCTCAATGGACTCAAAAACACTAAAAGTGCGGTCAATATTTTTCTCATTTTGCCCTCTTATTTCACAAAAGGAATCAAATCACCATAACCTTGTTTTTCCATTTCATCTAATGGAATAAACTTAATTGATGCACTGTTGATGCAATAACGTAAACCACCTTTATCACGCGGACCATCATCAAACACATGGCCTAAATGGGCATGACCACTGCGACTTAACACCTCAATGCGAGTCATATTAAAGCTATTGTCTTTTTGATATTCAGCGACTTCTGCGGCAATCGGTTTAGTAAAACTTGGCCAACCGCAACCCGATTCAAATTTATCTTTAGAAGAAAATAACGGCTCTCCCGTGGTGATATCCACATAAATACCCAGGCGCGAAATTATCCCAATATTCGTTACTAAAAGAGCGTTCGGTATGTTTGCCTTGCGTCGCATCATATTGAAGTGCGGTCAATTTTTGCTTTAATTCTGCATCACTTGGTTTTGGGTATTTTTTTATCATCAATTAATGGCTCATCGGCTTTTTTGATGTCAATATGGCAATGCCATTCGGATTTTTCTTGAGATAATCCTGATGATACTCTTCCGCCTCCACATAATTTTTTTCAGCGGTTCTACTTCAATTTGAATCGGTTCTTGATATTTACTTTGTAAGGTTTTTCAATGCCGCTTCAATAACCGCTTTATCTTGCTCATTTTGATAATAAAATGCCCGGTGCGATATTGTCTGCCACGGTCATTGCCTTGCTTGTTAATACTGGTTGGATCGATAACGCGGAAATAATATTGCAACAATTTATCTAGCGAAATTTTATTTGGATCGTAAGTGACTTTCACCGTTTCCTGCATGATCTGTCGCGTGCAATAATTGGTAGTTAGTGGTATCACCTTTTTCCATTAGCATAACCCGAAACGGCATCAGTCACGCCCTGAATGCGTTCCATATAAGCTTCTGAGCCCCAAAAACAACCACCAGCAAGATAAATAATACGCTGTTCTTGTTTGCTTTCCATTGTCATTTTTGCTCCTTTGATGAGGTTGGATTATCAGCATACGTTAAACTACTTTTGCAAAACCACCCAAAAAGTGCGGTCAATATGAGAAATGTTTTTGTATATTTCTATTTTCTTTCCTTATTATAGAAAAATCTTCAGCTTACATTTCATTAGACGAAGACAAACCCATTTTTCTTACAAAATAAGGCAATACCGCACTTTGTGCAAGGAACCCTTATGCCAAACATACATCTCCGCAATCATTATCAAAAAGCTATTGTTTGTATGGTGTTAGCTTACATCAGCATTGCCTTAATGGGCGTCTTTGTAAAATACGCCTCTGATGAATTACCGTCCAGTGAAATTTTATTTTCTCGTTTCTTTATTGGCTTTGTTTTTCTCCTACCTTTTTTGATTAAAGATGGGGATTTCAAAGTCGATATGTCGCAATGGAAATTTCTCGTTTTACGTAACCTCGCCGGCATTGCCAGTATGTTGTTAACCTTCTACGCCGATTAAATATTTGCCGATTTCCATTGCGATTTTATTGATGAATACGTCCGCACTTTTTGTACCTTTACTGCTATTTTTCTTTAAGGTGAGAACGCCATTAAAAGTATTAGCTTGCAGTTTTATAGGGTTTGTTGGTGTATCCATCATTATGCTGACCAACGGCTCAATGAATATCAACCCTATCCACGTAGGCTATGCTTTAGGTGCAGCGGTCTTAGCTGCCATGGCATTTATCAGCTTACAAGAGCTCAATAAACACAATTCTCCTAAAAAAATATCGTGTTTTACTTTCCACTTATTAGGCTCGATTTTTGTTGCCACTCTTTTTCATTGCGCAGTGGAAAATGCCAACATTACATGGATTTTGCATTACTGCTTTTTGGTGGGCGGATTCGGAGCTTATTTTTCCAATTATTACTCACTCGTGCCTTTAAATATGCCCCTGCCAATGTCATTACGCCTTTTTGCTTTTACTGGCGTGATTTTCTCCAACATCTGTGACTGGTCTCTTCTGGGATAACGTACCAAGCCTAAATTTCTGGATTGGTTCATTAGTCATTATTGTTGCCGTCAGTTTGCTTGCTAGAATACGGGCGAAATAGAGAAATCCGACCAATATATAAAGTATAATTATTCTCAATAGCATTGTTTGTATGTATAATCCAAACCACTTTTTATTATTGAGGACACAACATGATTATTCAAAAACCACTTTTAGCTTCCGCATTATTAATGGCATCCGCATTCGCTAGTGCCGTGACGGTTAAAGATGCCAAAGGTGAATTTTACCCTTTATAAAAACTCCAAGCCGTGTTGTAGCGTTGGAATATTCTTTTTGTGGATGCCTTAGCCCAAGTCGGTGTAAGCCCAGTAGGTGTGGCCGACGATAACAAAAGTCGATCGTATTTTGCCGCAAGTACGCGAAAAAATTACTGCATGGCAATCCGTTGGCACGCGTTCTCAACCGAGTCTTGAAGTGATTGCTTCTCTCAAACCCGATTTAATTATTGCCGATCCTTCCCGTCACACAGCGGTGTTTGAAGAATTGAAAAATTGCGCCAACGGTGATGTTTGATTCCCGTCATGAAAGCTACCAAGAAAATCTTGAAACTGCGCAGAAAATTGGTGATTTAGTGGGTAAAAAGTAGCGAAATGAAAGCAAAAATCAATGAACATAATGATTACATTGCCAACATTGCAAAAAATTTAGGTGTGCAAGGCAAAAAAGCCTCATTTGGTACTTCCCGAGAAGATAAATTTAATATCCAAAATGACAATGGCTATGTGGGTAGCTTCTTAACGACATTAGGTTTTGCGCCAACTAAACTCAATAGCGATCAAGCTTTCGTGAAATCAACCTAGAACAATTAGTGATGGAAAAAACCGGAATACTTTGTTCATCGCCCATTATCGTGATGAAAGCATTGCCCGGAAATGGGAAGCTGAGCCACTTTGAAAGCGATTCCTGCCGTAAAAGCAAATCATGTTTACAGCGTTGACTCCGATATGTGGGCTCGTGGTCGTGGCTTAGAAGCGAGCAAAAATTATGGCAAAAACAAATTGAAGGTTTCGTGAAACAAAAATAATGATGAAGTCCACTTTCCGTTGGGGACTTCCCTTATCATTCTGGCTTTCCTATTATGGGAAGCCTGTTTTTGTATTATCCCATCGAAATTCGACCGCTTGCAGCGTTACAAGCATTTCCTCCCCGATGGCGATGAAATTGCCAAAATTACGGTAACCGATTTACGCCTACCGCGCGCATTAGTTGGCATGATTTTTGAGGTGCCAATCTTGCGGTGGCGGGAGCGTTGTTACAAACCATTACGCGCAATCCACTTGCCTCGCCTACACTACTCAGCGTGAACTCGGGAGCTAGTCTTGCGATGGTAACCGCCAGTGCGTTTAGCCCCTTGATTCTTTCTGGTTATAGCATTGCTTTAGTGGCTAGTATCGGTGGCGGTCTGAGTTGGTTTGTGGTGATGTTGATCAGCAATGGTTGGAAAGATAACAGTGGAGATCGTAGCCGAGTGATTTTTAGCGGGGATTGCCGTACTCACTACTGTGTGCAGCGCTCACGAAATTGGTGCTCATTATCGCGGAAGATCATGCCTTCGGTATTATGAGTTGGCTAGCGGGCGGCATTGCGCATGCTCGTTGGAATGAATTATTGACGTTATTTCCGTTCTTTATTTTGACCGCACTTTTCTGCCTGTTTTTTGCCAGCCGTTTAAATTTACTCAATTTAAGCGATGAATCCGCTCGTTCACTAGGCATCAATCTCTTCCGTTTACGTTGGTACGCTAACATCATGGCATTATTGATTGTGGGTTCAAGCGTGAGTGTTGCTGGTCCTGTTGCCTTTATTGGCTTACTCGTGCCCCACCTTGCTCGCTATTGGATTGGTTATGACTTGCGAAAATCGCTCCCCTATGGCGATGTTACTCGGTGCAATTTTAATGCTCGCTGCAGATACCATTGCCCGTGCGGTCAACTTCCCTAGCGAAGTGCCTGCTGGTGCGGTGCTTGCCTTAATCGGTGCCCCAGTCTTTGTATTATTTGCCAGAGGAAGACACTAATGCGAACCTCTCATGTATCTTTTTCGCGCTATCGGCTTTTATGTCCTCACGCTTGGTCTGATGGTACTACTCTTTGGGATTGAGTATTCGTCTCGGCACTTATACGCTTTCCTTTGAGGAAATTTGGGCGGCCTTTCAGCCTGACGATAAAAACTATTTTACCTTGATGGAATATCGCCTACCCCGTGCGGTATTAGCGATTTTATTAGGCGGCGCCTTAGCAATTTCTGGTGTGCTTAGTGCAAAGCGTGGTGCGCAATCCACTTGCCTCTCCCGATATTTTAGGGATTAACAACGCGGCTGGGGTTAGTTGCTGTTTCGGTATTGATGTTCTTGCCAAACTTAGCATTTTACTGGATGCCAATTTTTTTGCCTTTTTAGGCGGTGTGCTCTCTTTTGTCATTTTATGGATCGTGTGCGGTTTTAACTTCCGCCCTATCAAAATGGCAATCATTGGGGTCGCACTTTCCGCATTATGGGCAGCCATTAGTCATTATCTGATGCTTACCAATCCGGTCGAGATCAATACGGCAATGTTATGGCTCACCGGTAGCCTGTGGGGGCGCAGCTGGTCTTATTTTGAATGTGGTATTGCCATGGTTAGTGATATTAGCTGCCCTTGCCATTTATTTTCTGTCGCGATCTCGACACCCTTGGTTTAGGTGAAAACAAAGCCTCCACCTTGGGCGTGACCGTAAATAAAGTGCAAATTAGCGTTTTAGTGTTAGCAGTAGCCCTTTCCACTACAGCCGTGGCAATTTGCGGTCCGATTGCCTTTTTGAGGCTTGGTTGCTCCACATCTTGCCCGTCGTTTAGTCGGTGGCAGACATCGCACCCTATTACCGGCAGCCTTGATTATTGGCGCCCTCTTATTACAACTTTCGGATATTTTGGCGCGGGTGATTGACCCACCAACTGAACTACCAGCGGGTATTCTGACCGCGATTATCGGTGCGCCATATTTCTTCTACTTATTGATGAGAACTAAATAATGAGCATTGAAATCAATAATTTATCTTTAGGTTATCAAGATAAACTCGTCGTTAAAAATCTGTCACTAAAGTTCCCGAAAAATAAAGTGATTGCGTTAATTGGTCCAAATGGTTGTTGTAAATCCACCACATTAAAAGCAGTGGCTCGCTTGCTTAAACCAAAACAAGGCTCAATTACTCATAAAGGTCAGGATATTTGGCAAAAAGCCTCAAAGAATACGCCCAAGAATTGGCTTTTCTCCCGCAGCAGCACTTGGTTCCCGAAGGTATTAAAGTACGCGAATTGATTGCTTACGGACGTTCGCCTTACTTTAAATCTTTGGGGCAAACTTAGCAAAAAGATGAAGAATTGGTTAATTGGGCGATAGTGCAAACACAAACTACCGAACTCGCCGAACAGTTGGTTTCCGATTTTATCCGGTGGTCGCTCAACAACGCGTCTTCTTAGCCATGACTACTTGGCAGATGCTGAATTGAGTGCTACTCGATGAGCCCACCACTTATCTGGACTTAAACCGTCAAGCTGAACTCATGGGCATGATGCGACAAATGCAACAAAAACGGCAAAAACCGTAATTACAGTTTTCGCCAGATCTCAACCAAGCCTGCCGTGTATGCGATCATTTAATCGTGATGAGGTGCCGTAATGGCGCAAAGGGTACACCTGATGGGGTCATGACCGAAGAAATTGCTGAAGGATGTGTTTGACTTAGATGTCATTATTCACCGAGATCCCATTAGCAACACCCCAATGTTTATTTTAAAGTAATTCTTTCTAGACCTTAAATAGGGTGTATTTTTATATATAGATAAGCTATTTGCATTTAAAAATAAATCAATACAAATATATTTCAACAACTACTCCGACCAGATAAAGGAACTCTATACCATTATTCCTGTCTGAGATAGTAAGTTATTAGATAGATTAAATACTACTTATTGTTGTTGGAATAAAAATGAAATCTCTATCCCAAGCATTTCAGGGCGGTGCTATTGACAGGCGTGATAACCTCAGTAGCACCGTCAGTTCTCCTTTCAAAAATCAATTACGGATATTGAACGAGAAGAAATTATTATCTTTTCTAGGCAAGGAGATGCCCAGTTAAACCAAGCTATTCCTAGGCTTGAGGCCCTATTTGACAAAACTCATGATGCAAAGGTTCGTGATGACTTAATAGCATTATATCTAAAAAGTCAATAAATCAGATAAAAGCACTTTCACTGTGTGAAAATTGTAGCTTTACTCAATTTTCCCAAAATGAATTAGAAAACTTGGGAAAAGCTGCTCGAAATGAAAAAGCAATATAATCAAGCACTTACCTTTTTATTTACAACTACAAAAACTCTCCCCTAAAAACCCTAATGGATGGCTTTGGTGCTGCGTTAGCTAGCGACAGAAAATAAAAACTATGATGTGGCTAAACATGCATTAAATAGCTATAGAAAACACTTTGGGCTAGATAATGCCTACCTTGATGCTGAAAGTTACTTACTTGATTTTTACTGAATCTGATATGGCTAAACTTGGCCGTTGGCAACGTCAATTAGAAAAAGAATCCTAAAAATCTTACTTTTAATGAAAGAGCTATATCGTTTTAGCCTCAAAGTATAACGTTCAACCATTACGAGAAAAACTGCAAAAACAGTTATCCAGAACAATTTAATTCTAAAGATATTATGTGGTTAGAACATGATAAGGTTATCATTTCTGCAAAGAATGCCTCAACAATAACACAGCAAGAAAAATCATTTGATGAATTAACCGCGCTTTTTAGCAAAAATTAATCCTCAACACCCACTCTACCAACAGACATTACAAGATCGTTTTGTCGTGGGCGTTCGGCTAAATAAATTCAACGAAATTGATGATGACTTTCAATTATGCAATCTCAGCCTAATACACCTGATTATTTGAAGAAGCATTTGGTGATTGCTGGATGGCCAAAAGGCTCATACATAAAGCTCTAAGCACTTATCAAAAATATTGAACAAGATCATCAAAAATAAACGTGCGGTAAGTGATGTTTTGCTTCAAAAATTATCTCTTGCTGCAAGTGATGCTGGAGAATTTAAGTTAGCTCAAAAGTATTTTAGAGCAAATAACATCTAATAGCTTATATCAATGATTATACTAGAACATCTAGAATTATAAATCCTAGCTATGACCTACGATATTTCGGCTTAGCTCATCTTGCATTGTGGCGAGGAATAGCCAATTAGCCCAACAACTTATTGACGATCGTGTGTTTCAATAAAACCCCAGGTGACCCTTGGGTAATGTTACAAAAATCAGAATTAGAAAAGAAATCAGACTATGACGACGCTAAATTTTGGGCTGAAAAAGCGAGCTATTTTTAAATGACAACGATCAGCAGGAAGTTCGCACCAGCCTAGCTGAAGTGCCTTAAGTCAAAATGATTTTACCAACAGTTTCCAAAAACGCTGATGCAATGAATGAAGAAGCAACGTCAGTCAGCACAATCCCTTATTAAGCATTATGAACAAAGCACGTTCTGGCAAAATTGTAGGGGTGTCGACTTACAGCATCGCACCCTCACCAATAAGTTATAGCAATGAAAGTAGCCAAGATTATGCGATTTACACCGAAAAGCAGCAAATGGTCACGATCTCTACGTTCATTATTTAGAAACTCGCTCTCCTTATGACAAAGCCTTATTTCTCGCCGAATTGGTGTAGGAACAGAGCTCAATTTCTATCCACTCCAGGTGAAAATGGAAGGCGGGAAAGGCATTAAAGCTTAATGATAAAGCCTATTTCTCGACGGAAGCAAATTATACCCTAAACCAACATTGGTCATTTAATTTAGATGCCAATATTAATGGTAGTGGTACCCCAGTTAAAAGCTATTAATAAAGGTGTGTATACCAAAGATATTGGTTTCTCTACTACATATTCCTATTCCGATATTTTTCCAAGCTGGGCTAGGGTGGGGGCGTCATGAAATTTGATGACGGCAACTTAAGAAAAGAAGCCAATATCTGGTTGAAAATCAATACATTCAAAACATGACCGTTGGGTGCTAACCAATAATTTCAGAGTCGATTACAGCAAAAATAAAACCATTGATTCTGCTGAATAATACAACCCAGCAAAAAAGCGACAAGCTTGGAATTCAGTGCGGATTTAAGTTACTACCAACCACTTAATTATGGCTGAGTCTTAAATCATCATCTGAAAGCTAGCGTGGGTGTTTATAAACAGGCAGAACTCAGTCGAGAAAAAATGTGGTCAATCAGTTATGGTCACAACTGGCGTATTGGAAAACGCTACACAATATCTTATGAAGTTGGTCGTATATTTATGATAAAGCTCAGCTGAATTTAATAACTTTGGAAATTTAACTTTTTCAATTTATTACTAATTAATTCTATTTAAGCGGTACTATTTTATGAAATCTCTAAAAATATTTTTCAGAGCAATTATTTGCTCTATTTCTCTTTATCTGCTTTTTCTTTTTGCTCAAGAACGCTATAGTGTTCTGGCTTATCATTCGGTCGTAGATGAAACTGCATCTAAAGATATCTATTTTCCACAAACCATTTCGGCCCAATTGTTAATTAAACATTTCAACTGGCTTAAAAGAAAAATAAGTACAACATTATTAGCTGGCAGCAAGTCATTGATGCGGAAAATGGGAAAGGTACATTACCCGATAATGCGGTATTATTAAGTTTTGATGATGGTTACGAAACTATGTATAGCGTGTATTTTTCCACTATTAAAAGCGTACAACTATCCAGCTATTTTTGCACCTGTAACCAGTTGGTTGGATACCTCAAAATCAAAAATTCATTATGCCGATAAAATACTAGATCGTTCCGTCTTTGCTACCTGGGAACAAGTAAAAGAAATGGAGCAAAGCGGTCTAATTGAAATAGCCTCTCATACTCATGATACTGCATAAAGGGTAAATGCTAACCCTGCTGGTAGCAAAATACCTGCAACAATCATTACCTGAATATAAAAATGGTAAATATGAAACTAAAAGAATCCTATCAAAAAGGTTATTAGAAGATTTTAAACATTCATCTCAAACTATTTTTCAATCATATTGGGAAAAACCTCGAATTATAGTAGTGGCCTTATGGACAATTTAATGATATTGCTGTTGAAACAGCTAAACAAACAGACATGCCCTATCATTTTCTTTGGGAGAAAAGCTTATCAACAAGGTCGAGGATAGACATATCAGCCGTTTGTTGTTAAATACTGAAAACTGACTTAGTACAATAAAAACTATTTAAACAGAGTAGATGAAGAGACGTAAAATTCAACGTGTAGTGCATATTGACTTAGATTATGTTTACGATGTAGATAAAAAACAGCAAGCTAAAAACCTTGATAAACTTATTGAAAGAATTCATAACTATGGAATTACAACCGTTTATCTTCAAGCGTTCTCTGATCCGGATGGGAATGGTGTAGCTGACGCTTTATATTTTCCAAACCAATATCTACCTGTTCGAGATGATATTTTGGCCGTATAGCATGGCAATTACAAACCCGTGCTGGTGTTGAAGTATATGCTTGGATGCCTGTGCTTGCCTTTGATTTACGTAATAAAGTAAAAGATGCAGAATATGTTATCGATAGCCGTACTGGAAAACCATCAAAGAGTCATATTTACGTCTTTCCCCCTATAATCGTAAGAATATTGAAATTATTAAATCTATTTACAACGATTTATCTTTCTATGCCAAATTTAATGGCATTTTATTCCATGATGATGCATTTCTAACTGATTTTGCAGAGGAAACGAAGGTAATCATGCAACTGGAGTTGTTAGCTCTCCAAAGCCAAACAAAAACACTGAGATCTTATTAGCTTAACCCACCAACTTAGTGATGCCTTAAAACCTTATTTCTTACGTGGCTCTTACTCGCTAAAAACTGTCGTAATCTTTAGCCATCGAGTTATAACTGATCCAAATGCAGAAGAATGGCTAGCTCAAAATTTAAAAACGCTCACTGAAAATTATGATACAACCGCAATTATGGCAATGCCATATATGGAAAACGAGCATTCTATTTCAGAAAAAGAAGCTCATCGATGGTTCTCATCTCATTGAAAAAGTCAAAGCGCAGGTGCCATTAAATAAAGTCCTATTTGAATTTCAAGTAGTGAATTGGAAACCCAAAAGCCAATTCCAGAAGTAGAACTCATTGATTGGATGAAATACTGCAACAAAACCGTATTTATAGTTTATGGTTACTACCCAGACAATTTCTTAAATAATCAACCTAACCTAGGCAAAATGAAACCGCACTTTTCAATAAATACTAATGTGGGTAAACCATAAGGATTGATTATGAATCAACAATTCTTAGAAATGCTTAGCATCTTCGTATTTATGTATCCTGCTGGAATGGCAATATATTGGGTAACTGCAAGCCTCTGTTATTACCTTTTTATGGAAGGAAAGCTCGGGCAACCAACTTTCCAGCAAATGCCAAAAGAGCGAGTTCCAATGGTCAGCATTATGGTGCCCTGCTACAACGAGGGAGATAATTTAGATGAGGCTATCCCTTATTTACTTCAGCTTAGATACCCAAATTATGAACTCATCTTTATCAATGATGGTAGCAAAGATAACACAGGTGAAATTATTGAGCGTTGGGCAAAAGAAAACAAACGCATTGTTGCGCTTCATCAAGAAAACCAAGGTAAAGCCAGTGCATTAAATCATGGCCCTATTGGTCGCTAAAGGGGAATACGTCGCTGTATTGATGGCGATGCCGTATTGGTTTCGATGCTATCGATTACATGGTCCAATCCCTTGAATTAAACCGTTCTTATGGTGCCGTTACAGGTAATCCTCGTGTACGTAACCGTAGTACCATCTTAGGTCGATTACAGGTCTCTGAATTTAGTTCCATCATCGGTCTAATCAAACGAGCACAAAGCTTAATGGGAACAATCTTCACTGTATCTGGCGTATGCTGTCTATTTCGAAAAGAAATAATGGAAGAAATTGGCGGCTGGAGTACCAATATGATCACTGAAGACATTGATATCAGTTGGAAAATTCAAACCGCTGGTTACAACATAATGTATGAACCTAGAGCTTTATGCTGGGTACTAATGCCTGAACGCATTTCCGGTTTATATAAACAACGTTTACGTTGGGCACAAGGCGGAGCTGAAACTATTCTGAAATATTTCCCACAAGTCTGGCGATGGAAAAACCGCCGTTTGTGGCCTCTGTACCGCAGAATATTTAGTTACTGCGAGTTGGGCAATTTTATTAGTTATATTGGTTGCACTTGCACTATACCGCAAGTTTATTTTAGGTATGGGTATTCAAAACATGGAATTGTTTGAAACGAATATATCGATCATGTTTTTTTCCTTCTTCTTACAGTGCCTCTTAAGTCTATACATAGATTCACGTTATGAAAAAAGTTGATCAATATGGAATTTCTTGCATTTGGTATCCCTATGTTTATTGGTTACTCAATACCGTAACACTGCTAGTAGGGATTCCAAAAAGCAATTTTTAGAAACAAGTCCAAATTAGCTGTATGGACAAGCCCTGACAGAGGTTTTAAATATGACAACAGCTGCTTTACAACAATTGATAGTAATTAATAAAGGTAGAAGCCTTCCATTACTGATAAAAAACCAAAAAGCGCTTTATTAGATATTGCTACATGGGCTTTATGGGGTTATGTCATCACTTTTGTAGCAAGATATGCGGATCGCATCTTCACCAAACCAATTATTGATAGTTTATTATTCCTTGATATTGTCAGTATTATGTTTACTGTATCAGCAGTATTGGTAGTATTAGCTTATGTTTTTGGTCTATTCTCACCGTAGCGAAAGAATAACTCACAAAAAACCTTAATATAAAAAACCGCACTTTGATTTGAAAACCAAAGTGCGGTTATTTTTAGGGATGTTTAATTAGATACGATATTCTCTAATTAAGCTTTTGGACCTGCTGCGATAAGCGCTTTACCTTCTGCATTCGTCGCATATTTCTCAAAGTTTTTCACGAAACGTCCAGCAAGATCTTTTGCTTTTTGCTTCCCATTGTGCTTTATCACATAAGTATCACGTGGATCTAAGATCGCAGGATCTACGCCAGGTAATGCTTTTGGAATGGCTAAATTAAAGATTGGTAACTCGCCCATTTCTGCTTTTTCGATAGAACCATCTAGGATTGCATCGATAATACCACGAGTATCTTTTATTGAGATACGTTTACCAGTGCGTTCCAACCTGTATTAACTAAATATGCTTCTGCACCGGCAGCTTGCATACGTTTAACTAACACTTGAGCATATTGTGTTGGGTGGAGAGTTAAGAACGCCGCACCGAAACATGCTGAGAAGGTTGGAGTTGGTTCAGTAATACCACGCTCTGTACCCGCTAATTTAGCGGTGAAACCAGATAAGAAGTAATATTTGGTTTGCTCTGGTGTCAATTTAGACACTGGCGGTAATCACCGAATGCATCCGCAGTTAAAGAAAATTACTTTTTGTTGCGTGACCTGCGCGAGACACCGGTTTAACAATATTATCAATGTGATAAATTGGGTAAGATACACGAGTATTTTCAGTTTTAGAACCATCGTCAAAATCAACTGAACCGTCAGCACGAACAACGACGTTTTCTAATAATGCATCGCGGCGGATTGCACGATAAATATCCGGCTCATTTTTCTTCTGAAAGATGGATAGTTTTTCGCACAGCAACCACCTTCAAAGTTGAAGATACCAATATCGTCCCAACCGTGTTCATCGTCACCGATTAATTGGCGTTTTGGATCGGTAGAAAGTGGGTTTTACCAGTACCAGATAAACCGAAGAAGATAGCGACATCACCGTCTTTACCTACGTTAGCAGAACAGTGCATTGCACCTACACCTTTAAGTGGTAGGAAGTAGTTCATCATGGAGAACATACCTTTCTTCATTTTCTACCACCGTACAGTATCAATTAATTGAATGCGTTCAGTTAAATTGAATGCGACAAAGTTTTTCAGAGTTCAAACCTTGCTCTTTCAATTTGGGTTGGTACATTTAGAACCATTCATGACTACGAAATCTGGTTTAAAGGTTTTTAATTGTTCTTCTGTCGGACGAATGAACATATTTTTCACAAAGTGTGCTTGCCATGCTACTTCCGTCACAATACGCACTGCGATACGGTCTTTTTCACTTGCACCACAGAAACCATCCACCACAAATAAACGTTTACCAGAAAGTTGTTTAGTCACAAGACCTTTCAAGCTTGACCAAGTTTCTTGAGTCATTGGTTTATTATCGTTTTTTGCTACATCAGAAGTCCACCACACAGTATCTTTTGTGGTATCATCTAAAACGATGTATTTGTCTTTCGGGGAACGAGCCGGTAAAGATCCCTGTATCAACAGCCACCGCGCCAGTTGTGGTAAGTGTACCTTTTTCAAAGCCTTCTAAACCTGGTTTTTGTTTCTTCTTCAAAAGTTGTTTCATAACTTGGGTTATAAACCACTTCTTTTACATCATGAATACCAACGGCTGAGTTCTTTAATTACGTTTTTAACATCAGTCATAGTTCACCTCTTGATTAAAGTTTAAAAATTTTTCCTATGCTTATTGTATGGGGAATTGTCATGTGAAGTAGATCTCATTTTTGAACATTCATTGGAAAAATTCTACCCCTTTTGAGGTGGTTTAAAAAGGCTAGGATACAACAAGGTTGATTTACCCATCACATTTCCGATATAGTGAGAACCATTATCAACTAAAAACTCGATAACCATGTTCTCATTTCTGCGTTTATTCTTTTTATTTTATCTGCTGATATTTACGCAAAGCACGCAAAGCAGAACCGACTTTAAGATTCCTCCTATTCGAAAAGCATGATGTATCAAATTCAACAAAAAGATTTTTACCTTTGAAGACAAAACATTACCGTTTGTTCATTGCGGTACCATAAAAACATCGCAAAAACGGCCGCACTTTACACTTTGAGATGGCAATGCACAATTTCAATGGCGGTGAATACTGTCAATCCCAATAAACCACTCCCGCTTATTGTTGGTATCGGTTATGTCTCTGATAAAGCCTACGTCATTGAAGAACGTACTAGAGACTACACTTTTCCGGCTGAAAGGTACTGAATTTGCCAAAGGAGGAAAGCTGCCGATTTTTACGTTTTTATTCAACAATACGTAAAAGCCTTATATTGAACAGTATTTCGATATCAATAAGGAAAAAAACAATATTTCTTTTGGCCATTCTTTTTGGTGGATTATTTGGATTGTACGTACTCTTCCATCAACCAGATTTATTTCAATTACACCTTAGAAGCCCTTCTCTTTGGTGGGGAAATGGTTCATTTTACCTCAAAATGAACCATGGATTAGCAAAAACATCACATATTCTGATTACATTGGGCTATTATGAAGAGCATCCTGAACAGGACCCGAATATGACTAAAGAACAATTACAGCGTATTAATCAACGAAACAAATGCGAACAATCAATGCGCATCAATTGGCGGAAATATTGGAAAAACAAGGTAATGCCGTGGAATTTATTTCCATTCCCAATAAAAATCATGGTGGCTCAATTCCGGACGCTATCAAACATTGTTTAGAACAAGTTCAACAATAAAAGGCTATAAAAAATCCCCGTTATCATAAACGGGGATTTTTCTTATTGAAGCTTGTTTGGGTTTATCAATGGCTTCTTTATTGAAGAAGTAATGCGTGCCACAACACTCACACTGCATATCAATGCTGCTTTATGCTCTTCTAAGATTTCCTCAATTTCAGCTTCTGGAATCAGTAATAATGCTGCCCCTAGAACGCTCAGGTGAGCAACCACAGAAGAAAGAAACTGATTGCGGTTCAAAAACCTCCACCACTTCTTCGTGATATAAACGATAAAGCAATTCTTCTGCAGGTAATCCAAATAACTCCTCATCTTTGACTGTTGCAGCTAATGTAGTTAAATGCTCAAAATCTTCTGGTGTACCTTGGCCATCCGGCATAATTTGTAACAACATCCCTGCCGCCACAGGTTTGCCCTCATATTCACCCGTGCGAATAATAGCTGGGTTTTGTAATTGCTCTGAACGGACAAAATAGTCTTCTAAACATTCCGTAATGGTTGGTTTATCTAAACCGATAACGCCTTGATAACGCTCGCCTTCGGTCGGTGCAACCTCGTAATCACTAATACGCCTTTGCCGATCATATCATGCAGCTCATGCCTTCTTGAATATCACCTTGCACACGAGCTAATGCACGAATTTGTTGTTGATCATTACCATTTACTAAGCTAATTTTAATGGGCCATCACCTTGAATTTGAACAGTAATATTACCGTTTAAATTTTAATGTTGCGGTCAACAAATTCGTTGCCACCATCATCTCACTCAATAAGTTTTTGTACCGCTTTTGGATAATGATGGGTATTCAAGGGTATCAGTGAAAGTTTGGTTTAATCGCACCCATTCACCACGCACTGCACGGTTTTTGAAAAAGGTAACGGTAAGTTTGTCATTATCTTGAGTGTAATTCATTATGTGTTCCTATTTATTCTTTGAATGAAAAGTGCGGTTAATTTTACACTAAATTGTGAGTGGTTTTATCTGATTTTTCGTCTCTAGTATTGAAGTCAATATTCAAAAACAGCGTTTTTGTTACCGCACTTTGTGCCTGTGCAGTATTATGGGGGTGAAAATCAAGTACAAGCAGAAAAAGCGGATAGCTCTCACTATCCGCTTTATCAGATAAACTGATAAATTACCAGTATGCACGTAAACCGATAACCGTTTTTGAAATCACGGCTACGATCAAGCTGTTTACCTGAGTCTATCAAAAGGTGTTCTCGTGTTTAGTACGAGTCGCTTGCCATTCAATAAATGGTTTCACTTTTACTGAACCTTGTTTAAATACATAGTACTCGGTACCCACTAAGAACTGGCGATCAGTTGATTTTGAATATACAGAACCTACAGGTAAAGTTTTTCTCTGTTTTATAAGAATACATTGCATATACATTCCAATCTTCATTTAAACCCTAGCGAATCACTGCAGTTCGCTTATACTTTGTTACCTGCACCTTTATTTTTAGTATCTTTGTGAGCAAGGTCTAAACCATAAGTAGTGTGAACAAGTTATATACTAAACTAAAGCATAAGCATTGCTGTAATATGCTGTTTTATTAGCATTTTCAGAAATTTGACGAGTGAAACCCGCTGCTACAGTTACATTTTGGATACTATCAATTTCGTGATTGAAGATAGACCTGTGCAACCCCCAAGTGTTTTTACAGTTTATTTTTAAAATCTACATTTTTGATGTTACGTTTACTTGAGCCACCAGTAATACTGCACCAAATTTCACTTTATTTGAACCATAATCACCGTTATAAACATATTGTGTTGCGACGAGCTGAAGTCTCTAATAGGCCATCAGTCAAGCTGTAAGTATTTGCTAAGTCACTTTGTTTTACTTCATCGTGATAGTCACCATGTTACCGTAAGTTAATTCCTCGAATTGTTTGTGCAAAACCAGCATAAAGTTGGTGAGTATAAACATGGTCAAAATCATGTGTGAAGGTGCTTCACCGCGCATACGCCATTCAACGACCTAAAGACATAAAATCGCCCCCAAGCTTTTGTTTTAATTTAAAACCAAAAACGTGAACCGTTATTATCAACTGCGTGGTTAATGTGTTCTTTAGTTACATCACCATTTACATAGTTGGTTTGTTAGAGGTGCTTTCCCATTTAACACGTAAAGAACCGTAAAATCAACATCAGTACCAGTTTGGTCAATGTGGAAGTTATACGCTTGTGCAGAACCTGCTGCTAGTGCAGCTACAGATAAAGCAAAGAAGTGTTTTTCATAACGCTTTCCCTATTATTTAATGGAGTTAATAAAAATTGAACTTTTTAGTCTATACATCACAACC